>Ga0207659_10000022_pt1 | contig 143432 bp, 140 predicted proteins | sample KBSM43metaG_FD_184330 | JGI IMG/M metagenome (GOLD analysis project Ga0207659, IMG submission 184330) | Miscanthus rhizosphere microbial communities from Kellogg Biological Station, Michigan, USA - KBS M4-3 metaG (SPAdes) (version 2) | ecosystem: Host-associated > Plants > Roots > Rhizosphere...
CGGTGCGGGCGGAGCTGGCGGCGCTGGAGGCGGCGGGTTACCTGACTCATCCGCATACGTCTGCGGGGAGGGTGCCGACCGACGCCGGCTACCGGCGCTATGTCGATCTGATGATGGAAACGGGGCCGGCGGCTCCGGTGGCGAAGGTCGAGCTGGAGCTGACGCGGCTGCGCCGCGAGGTCGACGAGGCGATGCGGGAGACGACGACGGCGCTGGCCCGGGTCACCGACCTGGTGGCGATGGCGACGGCGCCGCAGGCGAGCCTGACGGCGACGATCCACCGGGTCGAGGTCCTGCGCCTGCAGCCGAACAAGGTGGTCGTGATCGCGATCGCCTCGACCGGCGACGTCACCCGCCGCGTCTACACCTTCGAGCGGCCGGTCGACAGCGGCCTCGTCGAGTGGGCGTCCAGCTACCTCAACGAGCGGCTTTCCGGTCTTGGCGTCGGGGCGCGGATGATCGCCTCCCGGCTCGCCGACCCGGAGCTGAGCGGGGTCGAGGCCGACTTCGTCGCCACCCTCGGCCGCACCTTCACCGACCTCGTCGCCGAGGAAGGCGGCGAGCTCTACCTGGAGGGAACCTCCCGCCTGCTCTCCGACGCGCACCTGCCCGACCTGCCGCGGGCCGACGAGCTGATGACGGCCCTGGAGCGGCGCGCCGACGTCCTGCGGATGCTGCGCTCGACGCTCGGGGAGCGCTCGGTCTTCTTCTGGATCGGCGGCGAGAACCCGCAGCCGGAGCTGCGCTCGGTCAGCGTGATCGGCGCCAACTACGGCCTCGGCCACCGCAACCTCGGTGCCGTCGGGGTGGTCGGGCCGCTGCGCATGGACTACGCGACCGCGATCGCCTCGGTCCGCCTCGCCGCCCGCGAGCTCTCCCGTTACTTCGAGACCGTCTACTCCGAGTAGCCGATGCCCCGCGACTACTACGAGGTCCTCGGCGTCAGCCGGGAGGCGAGCGAGACGGAGATCAAGAAATCGTTCCGGCGGCTGGCGCGGGAGCTGCACCCCGACGTCAACCAGGAGCCCGACGCGGAGGACCGGTTCAAGGAGGCGGCCGAGGCCTACGAGGTCCTCTCCGACGCCGAGCGGCGCCGCACCTACGACGCCTACGGCCACGAGGGCCTGCGCTCCGGCGGCTTCGACCCCGGCGCCGGCTTCGGCTCGATCGACGACATTCTCCAGGCCTTCTTCGGCGGCGGCGGGGGGTTCGGCTTCGGCGGCCGCCGCGGGCCTGCCGGTGGCGGCGACATCGCGGTCGCGGTCGAGGTGGAGCTGGCCGAGGTGGCGACCGGCGTGCGGCGCGAGATCACCTACGACGCCGTCGCCCCGTGCGAGAACTGCCGCGGCAACGGCGCCGAGCCGGGGACGCCGATCACCACCTGCGAGCGCTGTGGCGGCGCCGGCGAGCTGCGGCAGGTGGCGCGGACGCCGTTCGGGCAGATGGTCCGCGCCACCACCTGCGACGCCTGCGGCGGCGCCGGCAAGATCCCCCAGCAGCCGTGCGGGACCTGCGGCGGCAGCGGCCGCACCCGGCAGAGCCGGACCAGTGCGATCGAGGTCCCGGCCGGACTCGAAGACGGCCAGCGGATGCGGATCACCGGCGCCGGTCACGCCGGCGAAGTGGGCGCGCCCCCCGGCGACCTCTACGTCGAGGTTCGCGTTGCCGAGGACGAGCGCTTCGAGCGCGACGGCTCCGACCTGATCAGCACGGTCTCGATCCCGGCGACCGAGGCGATGCTGGGGACGGCGGTGACGGTGCCGACGCTGGAGGGCGAGGAGGAGATCGAGGTCGAGGCGGGCACCCAGCCAGGCACCGAAAAGGTCCTCCGGGGCCTCGGCTTGCCACGCCTCAACGGCCGCCGCCGCGGCAGCCAGCGGGTGATCTTCGACGTCTTCGTCCCGACCAACCTCAGCGCCGAGCAGCGTGAGATCGCCGAGCGCCTCGACGAGAGCCTCGAGGAGGACAACCTCGCCCCGCGGCACGGCGGCGGCATCTTCTCCCGCGTGCGCCGGGCCTTCGGTTGATCCGGCTCGCGGTCCGCTGCGCGCCGGAGCAGGCGGAGCTGGTCCTCGCCGAGCTGACGGTGCTGGCCCCGAACGGGGTCGAGGAGGAGCGCGGTCCCGGCTATGTCGAGTACGCGATCTACGGCGGCGAGGGCGAGCTGCCGGAGCTGGGTGACCTCGACGCAGCGATCGCCGGCGGCTGGGTGGAGGTCACCTCGACGGAGATCCCCGACGACTGGGCCGACCGCTGGCGCGACTTCCACAAACCGCTGCTGGTCGCCGATCGGCTCTGGCTGCGGCCTTCGTGGGAGCCGGTGCGGGAGGGTGCGGTCGACGTCGTCGTCGATCCCGGGCAGGCCTTCGGCACCGGCGCCCACCCGACCACCCGGCTCTGCCTCGAGTTCCTCTGCGAGCTGGAGGCTGCGGGAGAAGCTGGCGGGCTCTTCGTAGACCTCGGCTGCGGCTCGGGCGTGCTCGCGATCGCCGCGGCGAAGCTCGGCTGGAAGCCGATTCGCGCCTACGACCACGAGCCGGCGGCGATCGAGGCCGCCGCGGCCAACGCGGCAGTCAACGGCGTCGAGCTGCACCTGGAGCGGATGAACCTGCGCGAGCGGCTGCCCGAGCTGGCGCCGACGGTGGTCGCCAACATGACGGCGCCGATCCTGAAGGCGGTGGCGGCGCAGATCGAGGCGGCGCCGGAGGCCCTCGTCTGCTCCGGAATCCTGCCGCACGAGCTCGACGAGGTGGCCGCGACCTTCGCTGGCTGCGGGCTGCGAGAGGTGGAGCGGCGCCAGGACGGCGACTGGGCCGCCCTCCTGCTCCGTCGGTCCTGAGCTATAGGGTTCGGCCGATGGTGCTGGCGAACGTCACCGGCTACAGCGTCGGCCTCTTCATCCACATTCTCGCCGTGGTGCTGGCTTTCGGCCCGACCTTCGCCTACGGGCTGATCTTCTCGGTGATGCCGAAGTACCCGCGCTCGGCACCGGCCTTCTTCGAAGCGATCCGCAAGGTCGACACCTACCTGGTCAACCCGGCGATGCTGATCGTGCTGCTGGCCGGGATCTACGTGATGGCGGACGGCAACTGGGACGGCAGCGAAGCTTTCATCACCGTCGGCTTCCTTGCGATCGTCGTCCTGCTCGGCCTCCAGCACGCCTTCTTCCGCCCCCAGGGCCGCAAGGCACAGGAGTTGGCCGAACGCGACCTGGAGAACGGCGACGGCTTCAGCGAGGAATTCGAAGAAGTCTCCCGCAGGCTCAGCACGGTGGGGCCGATCGCCGGGCTGATCGTCGTGGTGACGATCTTCTTCATGACCGTCAAGCCCTGACGCCCTGTCCGGCAAGGCTCCACAGCTGAGCCCGGCCCAGCCGGTGGGCGTGTTCGACTCCGGGGTCGGGGGGCTGACCGTGCTGCACGAGTGCCTCGTCTCGCTGCCGCAGGAGGACTTCCTCTATCTCGGCGACACGGCGCTGTTCCCCTACGGCGACAAGGATCCGGAGGAGCTGCGGCGGCGGATCGGGCGGATCGCCGGGATGCTGCTCGACCGCGGCGCCAAGCTGCTGGTGATCGCCTGCAACACCGCGACCTCGGTCGGCGAGGGTGTCGCCCGCGAGGTCGCCGCCGAGCGCGGGGTGGATGTGGTGCCGGTGGTCGAGCCGCAGGCCGAGATCGCGGCGACGATCACCGCCAACGCGCGGGTGGGGGTGCTGGCGACCCCGAACACCGTCGCCAGCGGCGCCTACAGGCGGGCGCTGGAAGCGATCGGCCGTGGTCTCGACGTGATCGAGGTCGCGGCGCCCGACCTCGCCTCGTTCATCCAGGACGGGGCGCTGTTCGACGAGGACACGATGGCAATGGCCCGCACCTATTGCCGGCCCCTGATCGAGGCCGAGGTCGACACCCTGATTCTCGGATGCACCCACTACCCCCTGGTGGCGCCGATGCTGCAGCGGATCCTCGGCCGCGACGTGCGCCTGGTCAGCGGCGGCCACGCGGTCGCTGGAGCGTTCCGGTTTGGCCCGCGAGCCACATGGCGAGGGGAGCTATGACTTTCTCTGCACCGGCGACTGCGATGCCTTCCACGCGATCGGCACCCGCTTCCTGCAGATGCCCCTGGGAGAGGTCGAGCAGGTCGAAATCTGAGTTCTGCGCCAAAGTTGGCGCAGAACTAGCGCGTTCTGCGCGCGACATGTGCGTCCTGACCCGGCAGGCTCTCCGCATGCCAACTTTGACGCCGAGCAATACCGTATATACTCATCCTGTGGCCAAGGTGATGATTTCCATTCCCGACGATCTGCTCGACCGGCTCGACCTCCGCGCCAGGGAGGTCGGCGAGAGCCGCAGCGGTTTGCTGCGGCGACTTGCTGAGCGCGAGCTGGAGGACCAGGAGCGGGGTCAGCGCAGAGAAGTGAAGCGGCTGATGGGTGCGATAGAGGCAACTTTCACCGACGACGAGCCCCACTTCGACGTCGCCCAGCTGATCCGCGAAGACCGGGATTCACGTTGACCCTCCTGATCGACGCGAGCGTCTGGGGGAAGCTGGCCGAGCCCGGAGACCGTTATCACCAGGAGTCGAGGGATCTTCTGATCGATTCGAAGGCAGACCTTGCGGCGCTGGATCTGACCCTCTACGAGGTGGCCAACGCGGTCGGGGTGAAGATGGGGCAGCCCAAGCGAGCCCAGTGGCTGTCCGAGCTGGTGGAGGTCCGCTGCGCCGAGCGTCTCGTTCGGACCGACCCCCGCCTCGTCGCCACCGCTGTGGAGGTCGCCGCCGAGCATTCCCTTACCGCCTATGACGCCGCCTACGTGGCCGTGGCCCGCAGGAGCGGCTGGCAGCTCGTCAGCCTTGACCTCCGCGACCTTGTCTCCAGAGGCCTCGCAGTCACTCCCGGCGCCGCCGTCTACCCTTAAGCCGATGGCGGTTCTCGAGCAGGTCCAGGACGACGTCAGGGCGGCGATGAAAGCGCGCGACCGCGAGCGCGCGGGCGCCCTGCGGCTGATCGTCGACGTGCTGCAGCAGGACGCGAAGCTGGGCAAGGGCGACGAGGTCGCGGTCCTGCAGCGCGAGCGCAAGAAGCGGGTCGAGGCCGCGGAGGCCTACGAGAAGGCCGGGCGCGCCGAGCAGGCGAGCGCCGAGCGCTTCGAGGCGGAGCTGATCGAGGCCTACCTGCCGCAGCAGCTCTCCGACGAGGAGCTGGGGCAGCTGATCGAGGCGGCGATCGCCGAGACCGGCGCCAGCGAGCAGCGGCAGATGGGCCAAGTGATGTCGGCGTTGATGCCGAAGCTCGGCGGCCGCGCCGACGGCAAGCGGGTCAGCGCCGCGGTGCGAGAGAAGCTGGGTGCCTGAGCTTTGGCCCGCCGGCAGCTGACCCTCGACAACAACGTCGCGGCCGAGCTGGCCGGCTCGGAGGACAGCGTGCTCCGCGCCCTGCGGGGGAAGCTGGAGGCCGACCTGCACCTGCGTGGCAACGTGCTGACTCTGGAGGGGGAGCCCGACGACGTCGCCGCCGCCGCGGTGGTGGTCGACGAGATGGTCGAGCTGATCGAGCAGGGTCACGACGTCGCCCCGGGGACGATCGAAGCGGTGACCGGCGCCCTCGACGCCGACGAGAGCCCGGCCGAGATCCTCGACGACGTCGTCTGGCGCCACCGCAACACCAAGGTCGCGCCGAAGACGCTGAACCAGAAGCGCTACGTCGACTCGATCCGCCGCCACACCATCACCTTCGGGATCGGCCCCGCCGGCACCGGCAAGACTTTCCTCGCGGTGGCGATGGCGGCGGCAGCGCTGACCGAACGCAAGGTGCAGCGGATCATCCTCACCCGGCCCGCGGTCGAGGCCGGCGAGCGGCTCGGCTTCCTTCCCGGCGACATCCAGGCCAAGGTCGATCCCTATCTGCGCCCGCTCTTCGACGCCCTCTTCGACATGCTCGATCCCGACCGCGTCAACGGCTACTTCGAGCGCAACGTGATCGAGGTGGCGCCGCTGGCATTCATGAGGGGAAGAACGCTTAATGATTCTTTTGTAATCCTCGACGAGGCCCAGAACACCAGCCCCGAGCAGATGAAGATGTTCCTCACCCGGCTCGGGTTCAACTCGCGGATGGTGGTGACCGGGGACATCACCCAGATCGACCTGCCGACCGACCAGCGCTCGGGCCTGATCGCCGTCGGCGACATCCTCAGCGACGTCCAGGACATCTCCTTCGTCCGCTTCGGCGGCGAGGACGTCGTCCGCCACAAGCTGGTGCAGCGGATCGTTGCCGCATACGACGAGCATGGCTCCCGCGAGCGCGCCGCCCGCGCCGAACACGGGCCGACGCCCCGTTCGTGAGCGCCGATCTCGCCGACGTCCCGCCAGAGCTGCGCGACGCCGTCGCCGCGGCCCTGCGGGCTGCAGGCGTCGAAGAGGGTCATCTCGCGGTCGAGGTCGTCGACGCCGAGCGGATCCAGGCACTGAACCGGGAGCACCGCGGGAGGGACAGGCCGACCGACGTCCTCGCCTTCCCGATCGACGAACTGGGCCCTGTTGCCGGCCCGCGGGAGCTTGGAGACGTGGCGATCTGCCCCGAGCACTGCTCCGACGTGACCGAGGCCGCTGTCCACGGCGTCCTCCACCTCTGCGGCCACGACCACGAGTCCGACGACGGCGAGATGCTGGCCTTGCAGGCCAGGGTGCTCGCCGGCTTGCGATGACCCGCTCCGGCTTCGTCGGCCTCGCTGGTCGTCCCAACGTCGGCAAGTCGACCCTGGTCAACGCCCTCGTCGGCTCCCACGTCGCGATTGTCTCCAACCGCCCGCAGACGACCCGGCGGGCGATCCGCGGCGTCGCCACCGACCTCGAGGCCGGGCGCCAGCTCGTTCTCGTCGACCTGCCCGGCGTCCAGCGCCCGCGCGACGTCCTCACCGAGCGGATGCAGGGACGGGTCGAGCGCGAGCTGGCCGACTCCGACGCCGTCCTCTTCGTCGTCAACGGCGAGGAGGGGGTGGGACCGGGAGATCGCTTCATCGCCCGCGCCCTGATCGGCGCCGGGACCGACCTGCCGGTGCTCTGCGCCGTCAACAAGGCCGATCGGCTGGGGCCGAACGAGCTGGTGCCGGTGCTGGCGGCGGCAGCCGAGCTGGAGGGGGTGGACGAGGTCTTCCCGATCAGCGCCCGCAGCGGCGAGGGGCTGTCGCCGTTGCTCGAGCGCCTCGGCGAGCTGATTCCCGAGGGGCCGTACATGTACCCGCCGGAGGACAGCAGCGACCAGTCGAGCGAGCTGCTGCTGGCCGAGCTGATCCGCGAGCAGGTCCTGAACCGGACCCGCCAGGAGGTCCCGCACTCGGTCGAGGTCTCGGTGCTGGAGGTCGAGCCGCGCGAGGACGGCCTCGTCACGGTCCGGGCCGAAATCTGGGCCGAGACCGAGTCGCAGAAGGGAATCCTGATCGGCAAGGCAGGCAAGAAGATCTCCGAGATCGGAGTCGCCGCCCGCCGCTCTCTCGAGCGCGAGCTGGATGCCAAAGTCCACCTCGATCTCGCCGTCCGTGTCCGCCGCAACTGGCGCCGCGACGAAGACCTGCTCGACCGGCTCGGCATCGAGTAGCGACGCGGCGTTTACGATTCCCCGGATGTTTCCCGAAATCGAGTTCGACCAGCAGGGGCTGGTCCCATGCGTCGTCCAGGACTTCGCTTCCGGCGAGGTGCTGATGCTCGCCTACATGAGCTCGCGCTCGCTGGAGCTGACGCTCGAGACAGGGGACCTGCACTTTCACAGCCGCTCCCGCGACGAGCTCTGGAAGAAGGGGGAAACGTCGGGCAACCTGATGCACCTGCGCCAGCTCCGCTACGACTGCGACGGCGACTCGCTGGTGGCGCTGGTCGATCCGGCGGGGCCGGCCTGCCACACGGGCGAGCGCAGCTGCTTCTACCGCGAGGTGCTGGGCTCGGCCTCGCCGCGCAAGGACGCGCCGGCGGCGGAGGGGGAGCCCTACCCGGTCACCTTCGAAGCGCTGCCGGCGCTGGAGCGGACGATCCGCCACCGTGCCCTGCAGCGTCCCGACGGCAGCTACACCGTGAAGCTGCTCGACGACCGCGCCCTGATCGGCGAGAAGGTCGAGGAGGAGGCGGAGGAGGTGGTCCGCGCCGGCCGCGAAGAGAGCGACAAACGGGTGGCCGAAGAGGCCGCCGACCTGCTCTACCACCTGAGCGTGCTTCTGGCCTCGCGCGGGGTCTCGCAGGCGAAGGTGATGGAAGTGCTGAATGCACGTAGCGGCTGACTCCGAGATCCGGCTCGAGCCGAGCCTCGAGGAGGCGCGGGAGCTTGCGCGCGAGGGCAACGTGGTGCCGGTGCGCGCCCGCCTCGTTGACGACTGCGAGACGCCGGTCTCCGCCTTCCTCAAGCTGCGTGCGGGCGAGCCCGAGGGGGCGCCCTGCTTCCTGCTCGAGTCGGCCGAGCAGGGGCAGGTCGGCCGCTACTCCTTCGTCGGCCTGCGCCCGCGGGCGCTGCTGCGCTGGAGCGACGGCGTCCTCTCGGAGTGGAGCGGGGAGGAGACCGACCCCGGCGCCGCGCCGGCGAGGTCGCAGCCCGCCCCGGATCCCTACGCGGCGGTGGCGGAGCGGCTGAGCGAGTACCGGCCGGCGCCGGTGCCCGGGTTGCCGCCCTTCGCCGGCGGCGCCGTCGGCTTCTTCGCCTACGACCTGGTCCGGACCGTGGAGCCGCTGGGCGAGCCCAACCCCGACCCGCTCGGGCTGCCGGACATGGCGCTGATGGTGACCGACGCGATGCTGGTCTTCGACCACCTGCGGCACGAGCTAACGATCCTCGCCTGCGCCTTCATAGAGGAGGACGGCGGCGTCGAGGCCGCCTACGAGCGCGCGGCGGCGACAATCGCCGAGATGCGCGAGCGCCTGCGCGGGGCCGTGCCGGTCCCCGAGCACCCCTCCGTTGTTCAGCCGCCGGAATTCGAATCCAACGTCAGCCGCGAGGAGTTCGAAGCTGCGGTGGCGCGGATCGTCGATTACGTGCACGCCGGCGACGCCTTCCAGGTCGTTCCCTCGCAGCGCTTCTCGGCACCGGCGCCGGTCGAAGCCTTCTCGGTCTATCGCGGTCTCCGCGCGGTCAACCCGTCCCCCTACATGTACTTCCTCGAGTTCGGCGACTTCCAGCTCGCCGGTGCCTCGCCCGAGCCGCTGGTCAAGGTCACCGGGCGGCAGGTCGAAACCCGCCCGATCGCCGGGACCTACCCGCGCGGCAGCAGCGAGGACGAGGACCGACGGCTCGCGGAAAAGCTGCGCAACGACCCGAAGGAGCGGGCCGAGCACGTGATGCTGGTCGACCTCGGCCGCAACGACCTCGGCCGCGTCTGCGAGTACGGCAGCGTCAAGGTTGACGAGCTGATGTACGTGGAGACCTACTCCCACGTCCTCCACATCGTCAGCCAGGTGACCGGACAGCTGAAAGAAGGCGTCTCGGCGATGGACGTGCTGCGCTCGGCGCTGCCCGCCGGCACCCTCTCCGGTGCCCCGAAGGTGCGGGCGATGCAGATCATCGACGAGCTGGAGAAGGTCAAGCGCGGGGGGTACGGCGGCGCCGTCGGCTATCTCTCGTGGAATGGCGACCTCGACACCGCGATCCACATCCGCACCGTCGTCTGCAAGGACGGGCAGCTGCACGTGCAGGCTGGCGGCGGCACGGTCGCCGACGCCCGGCCCGCCTACGAGTACACCGAGTCGGTGAACAAGGCGCGCGCCGTCTTCCGCGCCGTCGAGGTCGCCTGCGAACAGCCGGACTGGAGCTAGCGATGCGCGTCCTGGTCATCGACAACTACGACTCCTTCACCTACAACCTCGTCCAGTACCTGGGCGAGCTCGGGGCCGAGGTCGAAGTCGTCCGCAACGACAAGGCGACCGCCGCCGAGCTGCTGGAGCGCGGGGCGGACCGCCTCGTCGTCTCGCCCGGTCCCTGCACTCCGGCCGAGGCGGGGATCTCCGCGGAGGCGATCAAGGCCTTCGGCGAAGCCGGGACGCCCGTGCTCGGCGTCTGCCTCGGCCACCAGGCGATGGTCGAGGCCTTCGGCGGCAAGGTCGTGCAGGGGGAGCCGATCCACGGCAAGGACGGCGAAGTCGTTCACGACGGGAAGAGCATCTACGCCGGGCTGCCGAGCCCGATGGTCGCCGGCCGCTACCACTCGCTCGTCGCCGACCCCGAGCTGCCCGAGGAGCTGGAGTTGACCGCCAACCTCGGCGAGGTGGTGATGGGCGCGCGGCATCGCGAGCTGCCGATCGAGGGGGTCCAGTTCCACCCCGAGTCGGTCCTCACCCCACAGGGCAAGCACCTGCTCGCCAACTTCATCCGAGAGGGAAAGGGAGAGGCCGGTGCCTAACGACGTCGTCAGCCGCGCGATCGACGCCGTCTGTGCCGGCGACCACCTCACCGCCGACCACGCCTCGGCGGTCCTGAGCGAGATCATGGAGGGGCGGGCGGACCCGGTCCAGACCGGGGCATTCCTGATCGCCCTGCGGGCGAAGGGGGAGACGGTGCCCGAGCTGGTCGGGCTGGCGCGGACGATGCGGGGCCTGGCGGCGCCGGTGCAGACCCGCCGCGACGACCTCGTCGACACCTGCGGTACCGGCGGCGGCCCCTCGACCTTCAACGTCTCCACCACCGCGGCCCTGGTCGCCGCCGGGGCCGGCGCGGCGATCGCCAAGCACGGCAACCGCTCGAACACCAGCAAGTGCGGCTCGGCCGACCTGTTGGAGGCGCTGGGCGTCAACATCGAGCTGGAGCCCGCACAGGTGGGCCGCTGCATCGACGAGGTCGGCTTCGGGTTCATGTTCGCTCCCAAGCACCACGCGGCGATGGCGCACGTCGTCCCCGCCCGCAAAGCGCTCGGGGTGCGGACGATCTTCAACTTCCTCGGGCCGCTGACCAACCCCGCCGGCGCCAACCGCCAGCTTCTCGGCGTCGCCGACCGCCACTACCAGGAGACGATCGCCGAGGCGCTGATCGGGCTCGGCAGCGAGCGGGCGCTGGTCGTCGCCGCCGAGGACGGCCTCGACGAGCTCTCGCTCGCCTCGCGCACGCGGGTGATCGAGGTCGCCGACGGGCGCACCGCGGAGTGGTTCGTCGAGCCGGGACAATTCGGGCTTGCGCCGGCGAGCCTGGAGCGGGTCGTGGGGGGCACGCCCGAGGAAAACGCTGCCATCACCCGCGGCGTTCTGAATGGCGAACCGGGTCCGCACCGGGACCTGGTTATCCTTAACGCTGCTGCGGCCCTCTATGTCGGAGGTCACGCCGCCGACCTGGAGGCGGGGGTTGCCAAGGCTGCTGAGGCGGTCGATTCCAGTGCGGCGAAAAATTTACTCGAAAAACTTTCCTCATTCGCGTAGCCTTGGAAGCCGCCGTTTTGGGAAGAATGGAGTTAGGATCTGCGCGCCTCGGTAAAGGTTGATGGAGCTCACTGCCGAAAAACACACATGGCCCATGGGACCACGGTATGACGGCGACTGCCGAGACTAAGATCCAGGGCGACATGCTCGAGACGATGCTCGGGGCCGCCAGGCGAGGAGTAGACCAGCGAAAAGAGGCCTTGCCCCTGGAGGAGCTGAAGAAGCGCCTCGTTTCCCGTGGCGCCGGTCGGCCCTTCGGCGAGGCGTTGGTCGGGACGGATCTGTCCGTGATCGCGGAGTACAAGCGCCGCTCTCCGAGCCGGGGCCAGATCTCCACCGCCCCGCTTGAGGATCAGATCCGAATCTACGCCGAGAACGGCGCCGCAGCGCTGTCGATATTGACCGACAGCGAGCATTTCGGTGGTTCTTTGGAGGACCTTCGAGCAGCCCGGACCGCTAGTGACCTTCCGATCCTCCGCAAGGACTTCGTCGTCGACCCCTACCAGCTGTTCGAGGCCGCAGTCGAGGGCGCTGATGCTGTGCTCCTGATCGTTCGAGCCTTGAGCGACGAGGAGCTCCGGTCCATGTATCGGCAGGCGAAAGACCTCGATCTGGATTGTCTAGTGGAGGTCCACCACGAGGGCGAGCTGGAACGCGCCTTGGAGCTGGACGCCGAGATCATCGCGATAAACAGCCGCAACCTCGACCTCGCTGAGCGGCCTGAAGACTTCGCGATCGACAAGAGCCTCACTTTCGAGTTGATGCCCAAGGTGCCGACGGGGAAGACCGTAGTAGCTGCGAGCGGAATCTCCGAGGAGTCCGAACTTCGAGAGTTGGAACGTGTCGGAGTTGACGCTGTGCTGATCGGGTCGACTTTCATGGCCGCCGAGGATCCGGCGGCTACGGTCCGGCGCTTCGCAGGCGCCGCCGGCACCCAAGAGCACGACCTCCCCTAGGGGGCCTTAGCTCCTCTTCGAGGCTTTTTTAGCATTCGTTCAGGGCGCTGACTCACCATTGGCTCATGAACGATCGTAAGAGCTTCCTCCGCAACCCCTTTGCTTCGGCCCTTCTCGGGGGCCTGGTCGTCACCGTCTTCGGTCTGGTCGCGATCTCGGCCGGCTGGATCCAGTCCGACGGCGGTACGACGACGACCGTCGCGGCGCCGATCACGGCGCCGGTCGACAGCAAGTCCGGCGAAGAATCCGCCAACGTCGTCAACCAGATCTACAAGACCGACGGCCAAGGGGTCGCCTTCATCGAATCCCAGATCGAACCGACCGAAACCGAAAGCCTCAACCCCTTCGGCGAACCCGAAGCCGAATCCGGCGGCGTCGCCACCGGCTCGGGTTTCGTGATCGACGGCGAAGGTCACATCCTCACCAACAACCACGTGATCGAAGACGCCAGCAAGGTGACGGTCAAACTCGGCGACTCCGAAAAGACCTACGACGCCGAAGTAGTGGGCGCCGACCCCGGCACCGACATCGCCCTGCTCCAGGTCGAAGCGTCCGCCGACCAGCTGCACCCGCTGACGCTCGGCAAGTCGGCGGCGATGGAAGTCGGCGATCCGGTGGTCGCGATCGGCAACCCCTTCGGCCTCGACCGCACCGTCACCAGCGGCATCGTCTCGGCTCTGCAGCGGCAGATCGAAGCCCCGAATGGGTTCGCGATCTCCCACGTGATCCAGACCGACGCCGCGATCAACCCCGGCAACTCCGGCGGCCCGCTGATCAACGCCTCCGGCGAAGTGATCGGGATCAACGCCCAGATCGCCACCGGCGGCGGTGGCAACGGCAATGTCGGCATCGGCTTCGCGATCCCGATCGACACCGTCCGGGCCGAGATCGAGCAGCTGAAGACGAAGGGCGAAGTGGAACACGCTTTCATCGGGATCAGCGGCGGCACGATCACCAGCGAACTGGCCAAAGCGATCAACCTGCCGGTCGACGAAGGGGTGATCGTCCAGTCCGTCGTCAAGGACGGGCCGGCCGACAAGGCCGGGATCGAAGCCGGTGGGACCACCGCGACGATCAACGGCGAAGAAGTCCGCCTCGGCGGCGACATCATCACCGAAGTCGACGGCAAGAAGCTGAAGTCGATGGAACAGCTCGTCGAAATCATCCAGGGGCATAAGCCCGGGGACGAGCTTGAATTGACGATCGTCCGCGACGGGGACGAAAAGACGGCGAACGTGACTCTTGGGAGCCAGCCGGAGAACAGCGGCGGCGGATAAGGGTTTGGGTTAGGGACGACCCCAACCCCCTCCTCACTCAACTTGCTCGGTGGGGCGGGGGTTGTCGTCCGCTGGCGTTTCTGCCCGAGAAGTACAAGCCGTTCGGAGGGGGTTGGAGTCGTCCTTCCCGTACGCTGGTGGAGATGCGAGTCAAGTTCTGCGGGATCACTAATTTGGACGACGCGGCGGAGGCTGTGCGGCTTGGGGCTTGGGCTGTGGGTCTCATTCACTTCCATGGCAGTCCTAGGAATGTTGAGCCGGGGATCGCCGCGGAAGTAGCTGCTGCTTTTCGGCGGAAGTGCGAGGTGGTTGGAGTATTCGTGAATCCCACCTTGGACGAGGTGGCTCGGGCGGTGGAGGACGAGGGGTTGACGATGGTCCAGCTGAACGGGGCCGAGGGGGCTTCGTTTTGCGCCGAGGTGAAGCGGCGAACGGGGCTGAAGGTTGCGAAGGCGGTGCACGTCGCCAGCGCCGCCGACATCCATGCCGCGGAGGCATTCCGGACCGACTTCCACCTCTTCGACCGGCGCGGCAAGGGGATGTGGGGCGGGACCGGCGAGAGCTTCGACTGGGAGCTGCTGCGGAACCATCGCTCCGAAGTGCCGGCGATCCTGGCCGGGGGGCTGCGGCCGGAGAACGTCGCCCACGCGATCGACGTCACCCGTCCCTACGCGGTCGACGTCGCCAGCGGCGTCGAGCTGGAGCCCGGCCGCAAGGACCACGCGGCGATGGAGACCTTCTTCGAGGCCGCGAACTCGGTCGGCGCCAGCGCATGAGCGCGATCGAGGAGCGCTTCGGCCCCTACGGGGGGCGCTACGTGCCGGAGACCCTGATCCCGGCGCTTGACGAGCTCACCGCCGCCTGGGCGGAGGCGCGCGAGGACGAGGAGTTCATGGGGCGCCTGCGGCAGCTGCGGCGCGATTTCATCGGCCGCCCGACGCCGTTGTACCGCGCGCAGCGGCTCTCCGAGCGGGTCGGCTCGCGGGTCTACCTGAAGCGCGAGGACCTCGCCCACACCGGCGCCCACAAGATCAACAACGCCGTCGGCCAGGCGCTGCTCGCCGCGCGGATGGGCAAGCCGCGGGTGATCGCCGAGACCGGGGCCGGTCAGCACGGCGTCGCGACCGCGACCGCCTGCGCCCTGCTCGGTCTCGAATGCGTCGTCTACATGGGGACCGAGGACATCCGCCGCCAGGCGCCCAACGTCGAGCGGATGAAGCTGCTGGGGGCCGAAGTGGCGCCGGTCGAGGCGGGGGCGCGGACCCTGAAGGAGGCGGTCAGCGCCGCGATCCGCGACTGGGTCGCCAACGTCGCCACCACCCACTACGTGATCGGCTCCGCGGTCGGGCCGGCGCCCTACCCGGCCCTGGTCCGCGACCTGCAGCGGGTGATCGGCGAAGAGGCGCGCGAGCAGGCGCTGGCGGCCGAGGGCTCGCTGCCCGCCCGGGTGATCGCCTGCGTCGGCGGCGGCTCCAACGCGATCGGGATCTTCACTCCCTTCGTCGAGGACGGGGAGGTGGCGCTGGTCGGCGTCGAGGCGGCGGGGGAGGGGCTCGACACCCAGCGGCACGGGGCCTCGCTGCAGGGCGGCGTCAAGGGCGTCCTGCACGGCTCGCTCTCCTCGGTGATCGCCGACGAGGAGGGGCAGATCCTCGAGGCGCACTCGATCTCTGCCGGCCTCGACTATCCCGGCGTCGGCCCCGAGCACGCGCAGCTGCGCGACAGCGGCCGGGCCAGCTACTTCGCGGTCACCGACGACCAGGCGCTGGCCGCCTTCCAGGAGCTGGCGCGCCTGGAGGGAATCATCCCGGCGCTCGAGTCCTCCCACGCGATCGCCTGGCTGGCGGAGAACCCGCTGCAGGGCGACGGCTTCGACGTCCTCTGTTTGTCCGGTCGAGGCGACAAGGACATGAGTGAGGCGACTGCCCGGCTCAAACCACCCGGCGAGATCCTGCCGTGACCGGAGGGGAGCGGATCGCGGCGGCCTTCAAGGGGGCCGCCGATGAAGGGCGGGCGGCGCTGATGCCTTACATGATGGCCGGGTACCCCGACCGGGAGACCGGGCTGGCGGTGGCCGAGGCGTATGCGGATTCGGGGGCCGACCTGATCGAGCTCGGGGTACCGTTCTCCGATCCGCTCGCCGACGGGCCGACGATCCACGCGGCGGCAACGAAGGCGTTGGAAGCGGGAGCGACCTTGTCCACCGCGCTCGAGGTCTGCCGGGCGGTCGGCGAGCGCGTCCCGGTCGTCTTCATGGCCTACGCGAACATGGTCCTCGCCCACGGCGGCTCGAGCCAGTTCGCCGAGATGGCAGTTGCGGCGGGCGCCACCGGGGTGATCGTCCCGGACCTGCCGCTGGACGAGGCGGGTGAGGTGCGGGAGAACTTCGCGGCGGCGGGCCTGGCGCTGGTGCCCCTGCTGGCGCCGACGACGCCGGCCGAGCGCCGCAGGCGGATCTGCGAGGCGGCCAGCGGCTTCGTCTACGTCGTCTCCACCGTCGGCACCACTGGCGAGCGGACCGAGATCCCGGCGGCGCTGACCGAGCTGGTCGAGGCGACGAAGGCGGACGCCGAGGTGCCGGTCGCCGTCGGCTTCGGGATCGGCACCCCCGAGCAGGCGGCCCAGGTAGGGGGGATCGCCGACGGGGTTATCATCGGCAGCCGCCTCGTCCGCGCCGCCGGCGAGGGCGGGTCGCTGCAGGGCGCCGCCGATGCGGTCGCCTCATTCCTCAGCGAGACGCGCGTCGCCCTCGCCGGATAGGATGCCGCGCGATATGGGAATGGTCGTAACCCTCTTCCTGGCGATCGCCGCGATGGTGGTCGGCTACGCAGCCTTCGGACAGGGCGGCGGCGTCGCCGGCATGATCTTCTTCGCCGTGCTCCTCATTGGAGCCGCGATCCGCACGCTGCAGCCGCAGAAGACCGACGCCTAGCCGCTCAGCGCTTAGTCCCTACAAGCTGCAGGTATTCGGGTTCGATCACCAGCGCCCGGTCGCCGGCGGCGTTGGCGCCGTTGAGCCAGGTGCGGAGGTCGTTCGCCAGCGCCTCTTCTCCCTCCGGACCGACTTTTTCGAACGCGGTCTGGATCGGGCCGAAGTAGCTGCGGAAGAACTCGATGTAGTGGTCGGCCGAGTAGAAGGCCTGCCGGGACGGCAGCCGCTCCAGTTTCAGGTCGGCGACGCGGTCGCCGAAGAGCTCGCGAACGTGCTCCTCGGTGCCCCAGAGGATCGGCGGGACGGTGCCGGGAGGCGGGCCGCCGGTGTGCTTGACGATCGTCAGGAAGAGACCCTCTAGGCCGCCGTCCGGGCACCAGTTGGCCATCCCGATGCGCCCGCCCGGCTTCGTCACCCGCACCAGCTCATCCGCGGTCTTGGCGTGGTCGGGGGCGAACATCGCCCCGAAGATCGACATCGTCACGTCGAACTCGTCCTCGCCGAAGGGCAGGTCCTGGGCGTCGGCCTCGACGAACTCGATCTCCAGCCGCTCCGCCGCCGCCCGCTCGCGCGCCCGCTCCAGCAGCGCCGGCACGAAGTCGGCGCCGGTCGTGTTCCCCCAGGCGCGCCGGGCCGCGGCCAGGGCGCCGTTGCCACTGCCGCAGGCGACGTCGAGGACGCGCTCGCCGGGGACGATCTCCAGCGCTTCGGCCAGCGCCTCGGAGTCGTGGTAGACGATGTTGGCGACCATCGCGAAGTCGCCCTTCGACCAAATCTCCTGCTGGGTTTGCGTGGCTGCCTGGAAATCGGGTGCGTCGTTCATGGGCGCAACCCTCTCACGTGAAGAAGCGTTTCGCTATCTCCAACATCCCCAGGTCGACCTCCTTGACCTTGACCGCTTCATCGAGCGGCACCGCGACCATCTGGGTGCCGTGGATCGCCGCCATCGTCCCGAACTCGCCGGCTTTGGCCAGCTCGTAGGCGTGGGCGCCGAAGCGGGTGGCGAGGACGCGGTCGGTCGAGGTCGGGGTGCCGCCGCGCTGGACGTGGCCGAGGACGGTGACGCGGGCTTCGTAACCGGTCCGCTTCTCGAGCTCGCTGGCGAGAGCGGCGCCGATGCCCCCGAGTCGTGGGTAGCCGTACTCGTCGCTGTCCTTGACCGGCTGGATCAGGCGTTCCTCGCCGCTCTCGAAGGCCAGCTTCGCCCCCTCGGCGACGACGATGATCGAGAAGTCCTTGCCGCGGTCGTGGCGGCGGGTGACGTCGCGGCAGATCTCCTCGACGGTGGTCGGCTGCTCGGGGATGACGATGCAGTCGGCGCCGCCGGCCAGGCCGGCGTAGGCGGCGATCCAGCCGGTGCTGCGACCCATCACCTCGACGACCATGATCCGGTCGTGCGACTGGGCGGTGGTGTGGAGGCGGTCGATCGCGTCGGTGACGATCTGCACGGCGGTGTCGAAGCCGAAGGTGAAGTCGGTGCCGCCGACGTCGTTGTCGATCGTCTTCGGGACGCCGACCAGTGGCAGGCCACGGTCGGCGTGGAGCTGGCGGGTGATCTCCATCGTGTGCTCACCGCCGATCGCGACCACGGCGTCGAGCCGCTGCTCGGCGAACGCTTCGGCGACCTTGTCGACGGCGCCCTCGCGGATCGGCTCGAAGCTCGAGGTGCTGAGGATCGTCCCGCCCTGGTGAAGGATCCCGGAGACGCGCCGCATGTCCAGCGGCACGTAGTCGTCCTCGGCGAGACCGCGGTAGCCGCGCCGGATCCCGATCGCCTCGTCGCCCCGCTGGATGGCCGAGCGGGCGACCGCGCGGATTGCGGCGTTGAGGCCGGGGCAGTCGCCCCCTGCAGTCAGAACCCCTATGCGCATAGCGAGCGAGTTTAGGATCGGCAGCCGTGCGATGTCTCTTAGCGATCTTGTTTGTCCCCGTGGCGCTGGCCGCGACGGTTGCCGGCTGCGGCGAAGAGGGCGCTGCGGCGGGTGCGACCGTGCGCCTCTACGTCAGCGCGCCCCTGCGGGGGCCGGAAGCGCGGGCGGGGCGGCGGCTCTGCGCCGAAGCGCGCGAGCAGGCGGGGCAAGGCAAGGGCGGCGAGGGACCCCGGGTGCGGGTCGTCTGCCTCGACGCCGCTGGCGACGGAGGCGGCTGGACGCTGGCGCAGGTGGGCGCCAACGCGCGGCGGGCGACCGAGGACTCGACGGCGATCGCCTACCTCGGCGAGCCCGACCCGGCAGCGCGCAAGCAGTCGCGCCCGATCGTCGAAGCCGCCGGGATCGCCGAGCTGGGGGGACTGTCAGGGCGCGAGGCCGTGACGAAGGTCGTGAAGGCGATGGAAGAAGGCGACCCCAGCCAGCCGCGCGACGCCGTCTTCGAAGCCTTCGGGCGCTGATGGGGGAGGAGCGGCCGCGGGTGTCGGTGGTGGTCCCGACGCGCGGCCGGCCGGAGCTGCTGCGGGATTGCGTGGCGGCGCTGGAGGCGCAGACGGTGCCGGTGGAGGTCGTGGTGGTGGAGGACCTGGAGGGACGGGGGCCGGCTTGGGCGCGGAACGAGGGGGTGCGACGGGCGCGTGGGGAAGTCGTGTGCTTCACGGATGACGACTGCCGGCCGTCGCCGGGATGGGTCGAGGCGTTGACGGCGCCCGTTTTCAGCGGGGTAGGGGAGGTGCGTACGGGGCGTGTGTTGATGGGACGCGGGGCGACTGCTGCGGACCGGGCCTGGGAGGCGATCGCGAGCTACCTGCAGCAGCAGGCGTCGGCGTTAGGCACCGCTTCGCCAGGTTTCGTGATTACCGCCAACCTCGCCGCCAGGCGAGACCTTCTGGAGCGCCTGCCCTTCGACGAGTCCTTTCCGGCCGCCGCCGGCGAGGACCGTGACTGGGGCGAGCGCGCCGCCCGAGTCGGCGCAGCGGCCCAGCTCATCCCGAGCGCGATCGTCATCCATCGCAGTGGCATGAGCGTCCGGAACTTTCTGCGCCAGCAGTACCGCTACGGCCAAGGCGCGGCCCGCTATAGAAACGCCGGCGTTGGCCGTCCCCCCGGCTCCGCGCGTTTCTACTTCGGTCTCCTCGGCACGGCCTTCGCGAGCGGCCTAGCTAACGGCGTCCTCGTCATCGCCGCCCAGGGCGCTGCTCTTGCCGGTGTCATCCGCGAAACCGCAAGAACCCGTATACAGCCCGGGTTTTTGCGGTCTCGGTGTTAGCGCTCGAGCAGAGGCTCGCCGCTGAGCCCTTCGAGCGGCACGTCGCAGAGGGCGGCGACGGTGGCGGGGATGTCGGTGACGCGGGCGGGGCGGGACAGGTCGCGGGCGCGGCCGCTGCGGGGGGCGAGGATGGCCCAGGCGTCGCCGTCGGTGTGGTTGCCGGTGCGGCCGCTGCCGTAGCCTCGGCGGTGGATGCTGCCGAAGCGGGGGGAGTAGACGGCGGGGAGGACGACGGAGGAGGTCGGGCGCCAGCGGACGACGAGGTCCGGCAGGCGCCCGGCGGCGGGTCCCTGCCAGCGCTCGGCGACCTCGTCGACGGCGACGACGGCAGGCTCGCCGTCGGGGTCGCGGAAGTCGAGCAGACCCTCGCGGATCCGCTCCGTCAGCTCCGCCGCCTCGGCCTCGTCGACGATGCCGTCGCGCTCGCGGCGTTCGCGGTTGAGGCTGACGTAGCCCTGATTGTCGGCGGGATGGGCGAAGGCGCGGGTGGATGACCAGTCGATGCCGCGCAGCTCCAGCCGTGCCGTCAGCTCCAGCGCCATCCGGTCCGGCATCGCAGCGGCGATCCGCGAGCGCAGCCGGCCGGAGAGCGCGGCGCGCAGTCTCCAGATCGCCCCCGAATCGGAGTCGCCGTCTCCCTCGTCGGTTCCTTCACCGAGCACGGCGCTCAGCATCCCCGGCAGGAAATCGGCACGGCTGGTGTTCTCGTCCATGCCGAGGACCGAGCAGACGATCACGTCGCACTCGTCGGGGAGCGCTTCGAGGACGCGCCCGAGCTGGGCGTCGACCTCCTCGCAGACCTCGGCGAGGGCAGAGTCGAGCCGCGCCCGCTCCTGTGCCGGGACCGCCGCCTCGTCGAGGTAGGGGGGGACTGCCCAGAGGCGATGCCCGGCCAGGTGCGGGGCGGCGAAGACGATCCAGGCGAGGTCGAACGGGCGCGCCCGCAGGCGCTCGATCGCGAGGTCGGCGACCCGGCCCGGCGCCCGCAGGAAGCGCTCGCGCAGCCGCCGCAGCTCGCGCGGGGTCTGGGCGCCGAAGACCTCGGTCACGTCCGGCGGCCTGCCGTGGCGGCGCCGCGCCTCGCGGTCACCGCCGTCGGGGACCGACCAGCGCTCGAGCACGACCCGCTCCCGCATCCCCCAGCCGCAGACCAGCGACCCCTGTGCGTGGTGGGGGCGGTGGCACTCGTAGGGGTCGATCGCAAGCGTGCTGCGGCCGGCCTGGCCGAGGCGGTCCCAGATCGGCGGCGGTGCGTCGAAGCTGGCCGCCAGGCGCACGCGCTGGTCCGCGGCGGCCCACTGGAAGGGGTAGTAGAGCCCGTGCTCGCCGACCTCGACTCCGCGGTAGAGGTCCTGGTAGGCGCTGGCGGGGAAGTGTTCGGCGGGGGTCTCCAGCTCCAGATGCGTCCCCTGCCGGCGCAGCGCCGTCAGGTTCGGCAGCCGGCCCTCGCCTTCCAGGCGTGCGAGCACCGAGGCGCTGGCGGCGTCGAACTGGATCACGGCGATCACGCCGACGCTCCGAGCGGCGCCACCGTCACCTCGGCGCCGTCGAGCTCGGCCGAGTGGCGCGCCGCTTCGACCACCGCCATCGCCACCGCACCGTCGTCGGCAGTGGCGACCATAGGCCTTTGTCCCCGGTACGCGGGGACATCGGGTCGGAGCGCTTCGAGTTGACGCCTGAGGGAAAGGATGAGCGGATCGGGACGACCGAGCAGGCCACCGACGCGGGTGCGCAGACCACCCCAGGAGGAGCGCGCGAGCAGCTTCCCGGCGTGGTCGCGGACCGCGACGACCTCGCGGTGGCCGCGGTCGGTGGCGCAGGCGATGCGGGCTCGACCGCGGGCCAGCTCCAGCTCCAAGCTCGCCCGCTCGGGCTCGATCTGCGCTGTCCGCACAGCGATCGGCGCGGCGCCGCTGAGGTGGCAGGCGAGGTCGATCAGGTGCAGGCCGGCGTCGAGCAGGGCTTCGTCGTCGGCTTGGTACGCGCCCCAGTCGCCGCGGCGGAAGCGCAGTTCGAGCTCGAGCTCGAGCCATCCCTGGGCCGGGATCGTCTCGCGCAGCTCACGGCCCTGCAGGAAGCGGCGGTTGAAGGCGATGGAAGGCTGCGGGTCCAGCGCGGCCAGACGCTGCGCCCCGCTGAGGTCCGGGGCCGGTGGCTTCTCGACCAGGGAGCGGACCCCGGCCCTCGCCGCGTCTTCGGCAACGGCGATGTGGTGGGCGGCGGGGGCGGCGACGACGAGCAGGTCGAGCGGAACCGCAGCCAGCAGCTCGACGGCGCTGGCGAAGGCAGGGGCCTCGTTGCCGCCACCGCGTGCCCAGAGCTCGGCGCACTCCCGGCGGCGATCGGCGTCGGGATCGGCGAAACCGGCGATCGCGATCTCCTCCGCATCCACGGCGGCCGGGATGTAGCCGCGTTCGACAATCCGCCCGCAGCCGGCGATCCCCAGCCTCATCGCCGCGCCTCGGCGAGGTGGAGGAAGAGGGCGGCGGGAACGGAGGCGGCGGCGCTGAGCTGGTGCAGCTGGTGCAGGCCGACCCCGGCTGCGAGCAGCCGGGGGCCGCCACGGCGAGCGAGGAGGACGTAAAGGTCGCGATCGAGAGCGAGGTTGGCGAGCAGCGCTACCGCCGCGGCGCGCGGGCGTCGAGCGAGGAAGGAGCCGACCAGCGCGACGCTGGTCGCGGCGCTCAGCCGCCGTCGCCAGTCGAGGTTGAGGGCGCTACTGCGGGACCCCTCGCGCAGGAGCAGCCGCATCCAGGGAACGCCGCGGCGACCGAAGTCGGTGCGGACCATGCTCGCCACCGTCCAGCGCTTGAGGTGGCGGCCGCGGATCCGTGGGTCGAGGAGGATCCGCGCTCCCCGGCGCCGCAGCCGCATCCCCAGCTCGATGTCCTCGACGCTCGGCCGCGGGAAGCGATCGGCGTCGAAGCCCCCGGCGGCCTCGAAGGCGTCCCGGCGCACCGCGCCGAGGCCCGCCCAGAAGGTCTCGGCCTCACCGGCCGCGCCGGAGTGGACGTAGTGGTGGAGGAGGTTCCGGTAGCGGGAAGCGAGGCCCGGGTCGGCGGGATCGTCGTCGTAGGCGCCGAAGACCGCGACGAGGTCGGGGTCGTCCCGGAAGTGCCGCTCGATCCGGGCCAGCGCCTCGGCGCTGACCTCGACGTCGGAGTCGACGAATACGAGGACCTCGGCGGTCGTCTCCTCGCTACCGGCGTTTCGCGCTGCTGCGGGCCCCGTGCCCGAAGGCTCCCGCTGCACCATCAGCTCGTCCGGCTGCCGGTCACCGGTTCTTATCGCCGTCAGGCACCGCTCCAGGGTCGGCGGATCGTCGGTCGCGGGGACGACGACGGCGAGGGTGGGCGTCCGCATTAGGGATACCTAATAGCATCTCCTCACCCGATGACGGTGCCCGCCTCCAGCTCGAATTCTGCGCCTGTCGCCGTGCTCGGAGCCGGGCCGGCCGGGCTCACCGCCGCCTACCGTCTGGTCCAGCGCCGCGTCCCCGTCGTCGTCCTCGAGGCCGGCGAGGAGGTCGGCGGACTGGCGCGAACGGTGGTCCGCGACGGCTACCGCTTCGACCTCGGCGGCCACCGCTTCTTCACTAAGAGCGAGGAGGTCGAGGAGCTCTGGGAGGAGCTGCTGGGGCCGGAACTGCTGGTGCGGCCGCGGCTCTCCCGGATCTACTGGCGCGGCCGCTTCGTCGATTACCCGCTGCGGCCGGCCGACGTCTTCGCCAAGGTCGGGCCGCTGGAGCTGGCCCGCAGCCTCGCTTCCTACGCCCGTGCCCGCCTCGGCCGCCGCGGCGAGGCCGAGACCTACGAGGAGTGGGTCAGCGCCCGCTTCGGCCGCCGCCTCTTCGAGCTCTTCTTCAAGACCTACACGGAAAAGGTCTGGGGGGTGGGGACCGACGAGCTGCGGGCCGAGTGGGCGGCGCAGCGGATCGCCGACCTCTCGCTCGGCTCGGCCCTGCGCGCGGCGCTGCCGGGTGGCGGCGAGACGCCGAAGAGCCTGATCGAGCAGTTCCGCTATCCGCGGCTGGGGCCGGGGCAGATGTGGGAGGAGATGGCGCGGCGGATCGAGGCGGGCGGCGGTGAGATCCGCCTCGGCGCCCGCGTCGAAGCACTCCAGCACGAGGACGGGCGGCTGACCGCGGTCCGTGCCGGCGGCGAGCGGGTCGAGGTCAGCGCCGCGATCTCCTCGATCCCCCTGCGGACCGCCGTCGGCGCCGCCGAACCGGCGCCCCCGCGCGAGGTCACCCTCGCCGCCGCCGGCCTGCGCTACCGCGACTTCCTCACGGTGGCGCTGCCGATCGACGGCGAGCCGCCCTTCCCTGACAACTGGGTCTATGTCCACGACCCGCGGGCGCGGGTCGGCCGGATCCAGAACTTCCGCGCCTGGAGCCCTTGGATGACCCCCGACCCCCGCCGCTCCTGCCTCGGGCTCGAGTACTTCTGCTTCGAAGGCGACGACCTCTGGTCCGCGAGCGACGAGGAGCTGGTCGAGCTGGGCCGGCGTGAGGTCGCCGCGCTGGGGCTGGTCGACCCCGAGCGGGTCGCGGGTGGGCACGTCGTCCGCGTTCCCAAGGCCTATCCGGTCTACGACGCCGAGTACGCCGACCGGGTCGACCGGATCCGCGACTGGCTCGACGGCTTCTCCAACCTGCAGCAGATCGGCCGCAACGGCCTCCACAGGTACAACAACTCCGATCACTCGATGCTGACGGCGATGCGGGCGGTGGAGAACCTCTGCGACGGGGCGGGGCACGACGTCTGGGCGGTGAATGCGGACAGCGTCTACCACGAGCGGGACGAGGTGGAGGAGCAGCCTTATCGGGTGGCGCCGGAGACGCCGGCTATGGCCCGGCCTTTGGCGGAGTTGGACTGACTACCCGAGCGGGGGTGGGGAGGTCGGTGGGGGTCGCTGGGAGCACCTCCGCCGGGAGGGGCGTGGATTGGCTTACGCCGCATGGGTAGGTGGCCCGGCTCCATGCTGAGTACCCAGCGACCCCCACCGACCTCCCCCTACTTGCTCAGATGGATCTGCTTGGGACGGGGCTGGTGACCGTAGTCGGTGGGGCAGGGGAGGACGGTGGCTCGCCAGGGGCCGGCGTGGGCGATGACGTCGCCGCGGGGGAGGGGTTTGGTGGAGAGGGCGACGCCGTAGCGGGGGTTGTGATGGAACGGGACGGTGGAGATGGGTTCTGCGAGCTTCCAGGCGAGGGCGGTTTGCTCGCGGACCCGGGTCATGCGGGCGCGGTCCTGGCAGGCGAGCAGGAGGGCCTTGCCGGTCTCCTCGACCAGGTCGAAGAGGTGGTAGACGGAGCGGGTCTGGCGCTGAACGACATCCAGGTCGTCCGGAACCTGCGCGGCGCGCCAGGCGAAGCCGGCGACGGCGAGGATTAGCGAGACCACGACGACCGCCGTAGAGCTTTTACCCCTTATGGGGTACGAAAGCTCTACGGCGGCCCCCGTACGGGCGATGCCGACGCTGCCGAGGACGGCGACAACGGCGGTGGCGGGAGCTAGGAAACGGGGGAGGCCGGCGAAGCCGGCTACCGCCATCAGGGCGACGAGGAGGATCCAGGTGGCGGCACCGATTAGGAGGATCGCCAGGGTGCGGCCGCCGCGGGGCGCTTTAGTCAACCTATGGTTGACAAAGTCGCCCCGCCAGAGGAGCAGGGCGACGCCGATCCAGCAGGCGGCGAGGGGGGCCGCCAGCGCTCGGCCCAATACCGCGAAGCCGTCGAGGGGCTCGATGCCGCCGGCGCGGGCGGTTTCGCCGCCCTCGAGCGGGTTGCCGGCGCCGACGATGTCGGGGACGAACCAGGCGATCGGGACGAGGACGGCGACCGCGATCGTGGCCGCGCGTAGGCGCGGGTGGTGGCCTCGCACGCTCAGCCCGTAGAGCGCCAGGAAGGGCCAGCATTCGGGGCGCAGCAGCGCCGCAGCCGCCCCTAGGCCGAATGCCCATCCGGGCCGCTCGTCGAGCGCCGCCCAGATCGCGCCCAGGACCAGCGCCACCAGCAGCGGCTCCGAGAGGCCGCCGGTGAACTGGCGCAGGGGCGGGGTGAAGGAGTCGGCGGTCAGCGCCACCGAGGCCGCTGCCACGACGGCGGCGACCCAGCGCCAGCGGCCCGACTCCTCGCCGCTCAGGCGCGCCGCCAAGAGGCCCGCCAGCAGCGGCGCGCAGATCCAGCCGGCGCGCGCGACCAGCAGCCAGGCGTCCGGCGCCGCGTCCCCGAGCAGCGAGAGCGGCGCGTCGACCAGGACCGGCAGCGGCTTCCAGGAGGGCCCGCCGGCCGTCTCCAGGCTGCCGTGAGCCACTTCCCGGCCCCAGACCAGCCAGGCCCAGGGGTCATAGACCGGGAGGTAGGGGAGGGAGAGCGAGACGGCGGCAAGGACAAGCGCGGCCCCTACCGCCAGCGCCGGGGCGCGCCGCATGCTCACGAGGTCAGGACGGCGCCGCGCCCTGCTCGCTCAGCAGGTAGACCGGGATCGCGGCGACCGCGAGGAGGACCAGGGCCGGGATCGCGCTCGCCTCGTAGAAGCCGTAGGTCGTCTGCGTCCAGATGTCGGTCGCCAGCGTTTTGAACCCGATCGGCGAGAGGATCAGGGTCACCGTCAGCTCCTTCATCGCGTGCAGGAAGACGAGCGCGGCACCGGCCATCATCCCGCCGCGGGCGAGCGGGATCGTGATCGTGCGGAAGACTTCGGCGGGCCCGCGACCCATCCCGCGCGCCGCCTCTTCGATCCGCGGCGAGAGCTGGACCAGGGAGCTGGCGATCGGCCCGATCGCCAGCGGCAGGTAATGGATCGTGATCGCGAAAACCAGCAGCGCGATCGTCTGGTAGAGCGCCGGCACCGCCCGGGTGGCGAAGAAGACGAGTCCGAGGGCGACGAGGATCCCCGGCAGCGCGTAGCCGCCGTGGGCGAGGCGCTCGACCAGGCGCGTCGTCCGCGACGGGTAGCGGACCGCCAGCGCCGCGACGACGAGCGCCGCCACGGCTCCCAGGACCGCCGCCCAGACCGCGATCAGCAGCGAGTTGCCGCCCAGCGCCGCGATCGTGTTCAGTGAGGTGCTGCCGGTGGAGATCCCTTTCGAGGCCCAGTAGATCAGCACCCCGACCGGGAGCACGAAGGCGACCAGCACGATCAGCGAGCAGAAGGCGAGGGCCGGCCAGCGCCAGCGGCCGAGCCGGTAGGGCTGGGTCGGGCGCAGCGTCCCCGGGCCGAGCCGGTGGACCACCCGGGCGCCGCGCACGCGTGAGCTCGCCAGCAGCAGGACCAGCATCGCGACGACGAGGACGGCGCCCAGGGCCGCCGCCGCGACCCGGTCGAAGCTCGACTGGTACTCGACGTAGATCTCGGCGGTGAAGGACTGGAAGCGGAGGATCGAGACGGCGCCGAAGTCGCTGATCGTGAACAGGGCGACGAGCAGGGAGCCGGCGGCCAGCACCGGCCAGAGCTGCGGCAGGATCACCGTGCGGAAGACCTCCAGCGGGCTGCGGCCCATCGCCCGCGCCGCGTCCTCGAGCTGGGGGTCGATCCGCCGCAGCGTCGCCCGCAGCGGGATCAGCGCCAGCGGGTAGGTGAAGAGCGTCAGCACCAGCCAGGCGCCGGTGAAGCCGTAGATCGAGGGCAGGCGATCGACCCCGAGCGCTTCCTGCAGCAGCCCGTTCGGCCCCAGCGCCGCGACCAACAGGTAGGCGCCGACGTAGCTCGGGATCACCAGCGGCAGCGTGCAGAGGACGGTCCAGAGGCGGCGTCCGGGGAGGTCGGTGCGGACCGTCAGCCAGCCGATCGGCAGCGCGATCGCAACCGAGGTGACGACGACCGCCGCGGTCAGTGCCGCGGTCCGCAGCAGCGTTTCCAGCGCCCGCGAGGAGAAGGCGGTTTCCAGTGCCGCCGAGAGGTCGCCGGCGATGACGACGACGAGGTAGGCGGCGGGGAGGACGGCGGCGGCGCCGATCAGGGCGCCGAGGGCGAGCAGGCCGAGCGGCGCCCGGCGCGCCGCCGGCATCTACAGAGCCCCGCTTTCTTTCATCAGCTCGATCGTCCCCTGCAGTTCCTTGAGGTCGACGAGGCTGGAGTCGGAGACGGGGATCTTGTCGATCGGCACGCTCAGCGAGGGGTCGGGCTTGGCGCCCTTGGCGAGCGGGTACTCCTTCGAGCTCGAGGTGAAGAAGGCTTGGCTCTTGTCGGAGAGCAGCGAGCGGACGAAGGCGAAGGCTTCGGGCTTGCGGTCGCTCGATTCGAGCACGCCGACGCTGGTCAGGAGCAGCAGCGAGCCGAGCCCGCCCGGCGGGAAGTCGACGGCGACGGGGTAGTCGGGGCCCTCTTCGGAGATCGCCTGGGCGACGTAGTAGTGGTTGATTAGGCCGACGTCGATTTCGCCTTTGGCGATCGCATCGCGGATCGTCACGTTGTCGGGGAAGGCGACGGCGCCGTTGTCGACCATTTCACCGAGCCATTGTCGAGTTCGGTCGTCGCCGTACTTGGCGCGCAGCGCGGTCACGTACTCCTGCATGCTCGACGAAGCCGGGCTCCAGCCGACCCGGTCCTTCCACTTCGGATCGGTCAGCCCGAAGGGGGAGGGCGGCAGTTCGGAGGGCTTGACGACGTTGCGGTTGTAGGCAATTACGCGGGCGCGGCCGGTAACGCCGACCCAGCGCCCTTCCGGGTCGCGGAACTGCGCCGGCACCCGGTCGAGGATGTCTTGCGGCAGCTTTGCCAGCAGCCCCGCTTCGGCGACGGCGGCGATCGCCCCCGGCTCCTGGGCGAAGAAAACGTCGGCGGGGGAGGCGTCGCCCTCCTCGACCAAGGTCGCGGCGAGGTCGGCGGTTTCGGCGAAGCGGACCTTGACGTCGCGGTTGGCCTGCTGCTCGTACATGTCGACGGCGGGGCCTATCGCGGCGGGGATCCGCCCCGAGTAGAGCGTGATCCCTTCGACTTCGGGATCGTTGGAGCCGCCGCCGCTGTCTTCGGTGCTGAAGCCGCAGCCGGCGGCGAGGAGCGCGGCGAAGACGAGGAGGGCGGCCGCGAGCAGGCGGCGTTGTGGGGTGGGGAAGATCACGGAAGAAGAAGTTAGGTTGCCCTAATCTTATGGGACCGCCTGCTTATGGAGCACGAAGAGCCCAACTCGATCCCCGGCCTGCGCCTGCGCGGCCTGCGCAAGAGCTTCGGTGAGGTCGTCGCCGTCGACGGCCTCGACCTCGACGTTCCCGAGGGCTCGACCTGCGCCCTGCTCGGCCCCAGCGGCTGCGGCAAGACGACGACGCTGCGGCTGATCGCCGGCCTCGAGCGCGCCGACGCCGGCACGATCGAGATCGGCGGCGAGGTCGTCAGCGGCGTCGGCCGCACGATCCCGGCCGAGCGCCGCCGCATCGGCATGGTCTTCCAGGACTACGCGCTCTTTCCGCACATGGACGTCGCCGCCAACGTCGGCTACGCCCTCGGCCGCCGGCCCGACCGCGCCAAGGTCGAGGCGGCGCTGGAGACGGTCGGCCTCGGCGGTCTCGGCAGGCGCAACCCGCACCAGCTCTCGGGCGGCCAGCAGCAGCGGGTGGCGCTGGCGCGGGCGCTCGTCGCCGAGCCGCGGGCGCTGCTCCTCGACGAGCCCTTCTCCAACCTCGACGCCGGCCTGCGGGCGCGGGTGCGCGAAGAGGTGCGCGAGATCCTCGCCGAGCAGAAGCTGACCTCGGTCTTCGTCACCCACGACCAGGAGGAGGCGCTCAGCGTCGCCGACGTGGTCGCCGTCGTCAACGAGGGCAAGGTCGAGCAGGTCGGGACTCCGGAGGACGTCTACTCGCGGCCCTCGAGCCGCTGGGTCGCGAGCTTCCTCGGCGAGATCGAGGTGCTGCCGGGCAAGGCCGCCGACGGGACGATCGAGTGCGAGTTGGGGCCGCTGCCCAACCGCGAGGGCCTCAGCGGCGAGGTCGACGTGCTGGTGCGGCCGGAGTCGCTGGCGATCGGGACGATCGAGCCGCCCGACCGCCGCAGCCAGAAGGCAACCGTGCTCTCGCGCAGCTTCTTCGGCCACGACCAGCTGGTCGAATTGCAGCTACCCTCGGGCAGCGTCGTCAAGGTGCGCCGGCTCGGCTTCCCCGCCTGGCACCCCGGCGACCGCGTCAACATCTGGATCGAGGGCCCGGTCGACGTGCTCGCCCGCGAGCCCGAGCCCGTCGCGGTCTAGAGGACGTCCCGCAACGCCTCGTCGAGCTCGGGGTGCTCGAAGGCGTAGCCGAGCTCCTGGGTGCGCTTCGGGATCACTCGCTGGCCGCCGCGCAGGACCTGGCCGAACTCTTTGCCGAATTTGAGGTCGAGGACGAGGCCGGGGACCGGCATCACCGCGGGGCGGTTGAGGGCACGGCCGAGAGCCTTGGAGAAGTCCTTGTTGGTGGCGGGGTTGGGGGAGGAGGCGTTGACGGTGCCGGTGACATTCGCGTTGTCGAGCGCCCAGAGCAGGATCCCGATCTCGTCCTCGATGTGGATCCAGGAGAGGTACTGCTCGCCGCCGGCGAGCGGGCCGCCGACGCCGAGCATGAACGGCGTCAGCATCTCCTTCAGCATCCCGCCCCGCTTCGTCAGCACCTGGCCGGTGCGGACGACGACGAGGCGGACGTCAGCGCTGTCCAGCTCGTGGGCGGCGGCCTCCCAGGCGATCACGACCTCGGAGTCGAAGCTCGACCCCGGTTCGTCGCCCTCGTCGACCTCCTCGGCGCCGCGGTCGCCGTAGTAGCCGACCGCCGACTGGCTGACCAGCACCTTCGGCGGCCTCTCGAGCGCCGCGATCGTCTGCACCAGGTTGTGGGTCCCCTGGCGGCGGCTCTCCATGATCCGCTCCTTCGCCTCCGCGGTCCATTTCTGGTCGATCCGCTCGCCGAGCAGGTGGACGACGCCGTCGACCCCCTCGAAGGCGGCGGGGTCCGGCCGTTCCAGAGTCGGCTCCCACTTGCGCCACTCGGCGCGCGGGTTGGCTTCGCGGGCGCGGCCGGGGTCGCGGGTCAGTCCGACGACGTGGTCGCCTCGGGCGAACAGCGCGTCACACAGAGCCTGGCCGATCGTGCCGCTGGCGCCGGTGACGAGGACCCGCACCGGCTACTCCGCCTCCACCGGGGTGAAGGTCCCGGTCTCCTCGTTGAGCCGGGCGATGCCGTCGCGCTTGGCCTCCTCGACCACGGCCTCGGCCACCTTCGGCGCCACCTCGCGGTTGAAGACGCTGGGGATGATGTAGTCCTCGGCGAGGTCCTCCTCGGAGACAGCCATCGCGATCCCCTGGGCGGCGGCCAGCTTCATCTCCTCGGTGATCGAGGGGGCGCCGGCGTCCAGCGCGCCGCGGAAGATGCCGGGGAAGGCGAGCACGTTGTTGATCTGGTTCGGGAAGTCGGAGCGCCCGGTGGCCATGATCCGCACGTAGGGCGCAGCCTCCTCGGGCATCACCTCGGGAGTCGGATTGGCCATCGCGAAGACGATCGCGTCGTCGTTCATCTTGCCCAGGGACTCGGGCTGGATGATCCCGGGACCGGAGAGGCCGACGAAGATGTCCATGCCCTCGATTACGTCGTCGGGCTCGCCCTGGATCACGTCCGGGTTGGTCGTCTCGGCGTACCAGCGCTTGGCCTCGTTCATCTCACCGGATTCGTAGTCCTCGCGCTTGGTCGAGACCGCGCCCTTGCGGTCGCAGCCGACGATCTGGGTGATCCCGGAGGCGAGCATCATCTTCGTCACTGCGACCCCGGCGGCGCCGAGGCCGACCACCAGCACCCGCAGCTTCTCGATCGGTTTGCCGGTGATCTTCAGCGCGTTGAAGAGCGCCGCCATCGTCACCACCGCGGTTCCGTGCTGGTCGTCGTGGAAGACCGGGATGTCGATCGACTCCTTCAGCCGGTCCTCGATCTCGAAGCAGCGCGGGGCGGAGATGTCCTCGAGGTTGATGCCGCCGAAGGTCGGGGCCATCAGCTCGACCGCGCGGACGATCTCGTCCGCGTCCTGGGTGTCGAGGCAGATCGGAAAGGCGTCGACCCCGGCGAACTCTTTGAAGAGCATGCACTTGCCCTCCATCACCGGCATCGCCGCCTCGGGGCCTATGTTGCCGAGACCGAGCACGGCGCTGCCGTCGGAGACGACCGCGACCGTGTTCTTCTTGATCGTGTACTCGAACGCTTTGCTGCGGTCGGCGTGGATGTCCATGCAGACCCTCGCGACCCCCGGCGTGTAGGCCATCGAGAGGTCGTCCCGCGTTTTCACCGGGTACTTGTTGCGCATGTCGATCTTGCCGCCGCGGTGCATCTGCATCGTGCGGTCGACGTAATCCAGCACCCGCGCGCCCCTGGTCGACCCGATCGCCCGCAGGATCTTCTCCCAGTGGTCGCGGTCGGCGGCGTCGATCGTGAACTCGCGGACCCGTTTTCCCTCCGGCCCGGCCCCCGGCACCAGGTCGACCCCCTGCAGCTGCCCCCCGGCCTCGGCGATCGCCGCGGTCAGCCGCCCCAGCGGCTCCTGCCGCGCATCCAGCTCGACGCGGATCGTGACGCTGTATTGGGCGCTGACGGCCATGGGCGGCTATCGAATCAGATTGAGGCCCCCGGCTCGTTCCTCGACTGGCCCCTGCCATAGGGTTCCGCGACTAATGAGGCTGCCTTGTGCCATCTGCCTATTCGTGCTGGGGACGCTCGGGGCGGTCGGGGCCGCTCCTGCGGCGGCGGAAGCGCCGCTCGCCCCGGGCGGTTTCCGGCTTCCCGCCAGCAACGGCTACTCGGTGCACGCCCTCTCCTTCGACGGCGACCCTCACGGTGAGCACGACGAGCTGATCCTCTTCGTCGGCCGCAAGAGCGCGGGAGCGATCTACTTCGCGCTCCACCGGGTCCAGGTGACCGAAACGACGATCGCCGCCGACCTCGGCCGCCTTGGGTCGATCGACCTCCAATTCGTCCCCAGCGGCCGCAATAGGAAAGCGCATCCGCGCTGCGAGCCGAAGCAGTCGGTCGAATACGACTCCGGCTACTACGAAGGGCGGATCGACCTCTACGGGGAGGAAGGCTTCACTGCGGTTCATGCGACTCGGGCAGCAGGCGAACTGCAGCTTGGGCTGAACCTGATCTGTCCGGGCGGGTCGGTCAATGAAGGCTTCGGGGGGCATGCCCCCGGCGCCCGCCTGCGTCTGCGTCGGCGCTGGGCCGGCGCCCGCGTCGAACTTCAGGCGAGGAAGAACTCTCCCAGTCGACCGACGCGCTTCGAAGCCTCGATCCAAGAACGCCGGGAGGGCCTGGTCATCTTTCGCAACGTGGCTGTCACCGGGGCTCCCGCGGCTTTCGATTACGACGTTCCTGCTCAGATCGCCCGACTTGCGCCGCCGTCGCCATTCTCCGGGACCGCCCGGTTCCAGAGGTCAGGGAAAGGAGCCGGCCGCCTTCAGGGTGCCCTCAGCGTCGACTTCCCCGGCCGCTCGAATGTCTCCTTCGCCGACGCCCGTGGCAGCTTGATCCGCTACGTCGACAACCCAGGCCAGGTGTTCCGGCCGTTCCTGGGCCCTCGACTCGAGAGGATTGCCATGCGATGAACCTGAAGCCGATCCTCTGCGAGCTCGACTGCACATTCGTGTTGAGCTGCTTCCGGCGCTTCAAGTAGCGCAAACGCCGCGAAAACAGCGGGGCAGGGGGGGCGAGCTCAAGAGGCCTGTCGCCTTAGGTGCCCACATGGGTCAAAAAAGCGACACGCCCGATGCCGAGGTGGCGAAGATTGCGGCGCGCCAGCACGGCGCGATCACGCGGCGGCAACTTCAGGACGCCGGCCTGGGAGCGAGGGCAATACGCAACCGAGTGGCGCGGGGACAGTTGCATTCGGTCCACCGAGGTATCTACGCCGTGGGGCACTGCGCTCCCAGCCATCGTGCCCGCTTCATGGCAGCGGTCCTCGCCTGCGGCGAGGGCGCCGTCCTCAGCCACACCTCCGCCGCGGTCCTTTGGGAGCTGCTGAAACCCATCGAGGGACCTGTCCACGTCTCGGTCCCAACCACCTCCGGACGCCGCTCCCGCCCCGGCATCCGCCTCCACCGGTGCCCCTCCCTAAATCCAACGCCCCGGAAGCCGTCTCCCTCGCCCTCCTCCTTGCCAATTAGAGGAGGGCGAGGGAGACGGCTCACCGCCCGCCGCCACAACATCCCCGTCACCACCGTCCCAAGGACCGTCGAAGACCTCCAACGCACCCAACTGCTCCCACCGCACCTCCTCCGCCGCGCCACGCGCCAGGCAGAGCTCAAAGGCCACCACCTCGAAGGGGTCGAGAGCGATCGCACCCGCTCCGACCTCGAGTCCCTCTTCCTCGCGCTTATCGCTCCCCACCGCGACCGCATCCCGCCCCCCGAGGTCAACGTCAAGCTCGGCCGCTACGAAGTCGACTTCCTCTGGCGCCGCCACCGCCTCGTGGTCGAGATCGACTCCTTCACCTACCACCGCGGCTCCGTCGCCTTCCACGACGACCACGCCCGCGCGCTCGACCTCCGCGCCGCCGGCTACACCGTGCTGCGCTTCGATGACCTGCAGCTGGAAGGCGAGCCCGAGCGGGTGATCAGGGACCTGGAACGCGAATTAGCCCGAGCGGGCCGCGAGCGCGAAGCGCCCTAGCCGTCAGCCTCGGCCGCGGCGACCACCGGATGCTCGCCCGTCGGGGAGGGGTCGCCCTCGTCGGGCTCTACGTGCAGCCGCGGAAGGATGCGGTCGAGCCAGTCGGGGAACCACCAGGCGCGGGCGCCGAGGAGCTGCATGATCGCCGGGACCAAGGCGGAGCGGATGATCACGGCGTCGATGAAGACCGCCGAGGCGAGGCCGAGGCCGAAGAGCTTGATGATCCGGTCTTCGCCCAGCATGAAGGCGGCGAAGACGGTGACCATGATCGCCGCGGCGGCGGTGATCACGCGGCCGGTCAGGGCGAGGCCGCGGGTGACGGCCTCGGAGGCGTCCTTGGTGTGTTCCCACTCCTCGTGGATTCGCGACATCAGGAAGACCTCGTAGTCCATCGAGAGCCCGAAGACGATCGAGAAGAGGAAGATCGGGAAGAAGGAGATGATCGGGCCGGTGCTGTCGACGCCGATCAGGCTCGCGCCCCAGCCCCACTGGAAGACGGCGACGATCAGGCCGAAGGCGGCGCCGATCGAGAGCAGGTTCATCACGATCGCCTTCAGCGGCACCCAGATCGAGCGGAAGACGATCATCAGCAGCAGCGCCGAGAGCAGGACGACGACGCCGATGAAGAGCGGCAGCTTTTCGGCGATCGCGTTGCCGAAGTCCTCGAAGATCGCGTTGACGCCGCCGACGTGCACCTGCGCCCCGGTCGCTTCCTCGACCGGCGGGATCGAGTCTTCGCGAATGCGGTCGAGCAGGTCGGTGGTGTCGGCGCTCTGCGGCGAGGTCGTCGGGTAGAGCTGGAAGACACCGACGGTCTTGTTCGGGTTGAGGGTGACGTCGGTCACCGCTTCGACCCCTTCTTCGCCCCGCAGCTGGTTGTGCAGCTCCTGCAGTGCTTCGTCGTCGCCCTTTTCGGGCAGCTCGGCGGCGATCACGAACGGGCCGTTGAAGCCGGGCCCGAAGCCCTCGGCGAGCAGGTCGTAGGCTTCGCGCGTGGTCGTCCCGGCGGGGTCGGTGCCAGCGTCGTTGGTGCCGAGCCGTAGCGACAGCGTCGGGATGCAGAGCGCGACCAGGATCGCCCCGGAGAGCAGCGCGGCGGTCCAGGGGCGCCGCTGGATCCGGTTGCTCCAGCGGACCCACCAGCCGCCCTCGTCGATGCTGCGGCGACCGCGCCCGAGGCCGGGGATTCGCAGCCGGTCGACTCGCCGGCCGACGATCGTCAGCAGCGCCGGCAGCAGCGTGAGGGCACTGATCATCGTGAAGAGGACCGCCAGGGCCGCGGCGACCGCCACCCCGTAGAGGAAGCTGAGGCCGAGCAGCATCATTCCCAGGAGCGCGATGATTACCGTGATCGCGGCGAAGAGGACGGCGCGGCCGGAGGTGTCGATCGCGGCGATCGCCGCCTCGCGCGGCTCGAACCCCTCGTCGAGGCCGTTGCGGAAGCGGGTGAGGATGAAGAGGGCGTAGTCGACGCCGACGCCGAGCCCGATCATGAAGGCCAGCTGCGGCGCGAAGTCGGCGGTGTTGAAGACGTGGGTGCCGAGGGTGATGAAGCTGATCCCGACGCCGAGGGCGAAGAGCGCGGTGACAATCGGCAGGCCCATCGCCACCACCGAGCCGAAGGTGAGCAGGAGGACGACGATCGCGGCCAGCAGCCCGACCGCCTCCGAAAACCCTTCTTCTTCTTCGCCCCGGACTTCCTCGATCGGCGAGCCGCCGAGCTCGATCTGCAGCCCGTCGCCGCCGGCAGCCTGGGCCGTGTCCATTACCCGCTTGGCTTCCTCGGTGTCGAGGTCGGGCCCGGCGACGTCGAACTGGACGGTCGCGTAGGCGATCTTGCCGTCGTCGCTGATCGCGGCGGCTCCGCCGCCCTTGCCGTAGGGGCTGGCGACTTCGCTGACGTGCGGTTCTTCTTCGACTTCGGAGAAGATCCGCTCCATCTTCTTTTCGACCGCGGGCGAGTCGACCCCGGCGTTCGCCTTGAAGACGATCTGCGCCGCTTCTCCCGATTGCGCCGGGAACTTCTGTTCCAGCAGGTCGAGCGCTTCCTTCGAATCCGAGTCCGGGAGGCTGAATTCTTCGCTGTAGTCGGCTCCCACGGCGCCGGAGATGGCGATCATCGCGACGAGGGCGACGATCCAGCTGATGATCACCGTCTTGCGGTGACCGGTGATCCAGGTGGCGAAGCGACGCATTGGTGCGGGCAACGTACCAATGGCACCGGCCATCGGGCGTGGACGTCCTCACGTCGCGGCCGAAAGCTAGATTCTCGGTGGATGCCCGAACCCCAGATCGCCCGCTTCCGCCGGGTCGTCAGCTCTGCATACGCCTCGCTGGAGGCGCGCCGCCAGGAGGTCAACGACCTCAACGTCTTCCCGGTCGCCGACGGCGACACCGGCGACAACATGGCGATGACGATGCGCGCGGTGATGGAAGAGCTCGACCGCCTCGACGGCCAGGAAGTCGACGAGGTCGGCCGTACCGAGCTGGTCCAGGCGCTCGCCCGGGCGGCGCTGATGGGCGCCCGCGGCAACTCCGGGGTCATCCTCAGCCAGATCGTCCGCGGCGCTGCCGAGGAGCTCGCCTCCCGCCCCGGGGAGCTGATCGACCCGACCCTGGTCGCCGCCGCCTTCGCCAGCGCCGCCGACGCCGCCTACGACTCGGTCCGCGACCCCGCCGAGGGGACGATGCTGACCGTCTTCCGCGAGATGGCCCACTCGCTCTCCCGCCAGCTCGCCCACCTCGACCAGGAGAAGCAGCGGCTCGGCCGCGACGTCTCCGAAGAGGAGCAGGACGCGGTCCTCGCCGAGGTCCTGGAGCGGGCGATCGCCGACGGCGAGCGGGCGGTCGCGAAGACGCCCGAGCAGCTCGAGGTCCTGCGCGAGTCCGGCGTCGTCGACGCCGGCGGCCACGGTCTCGTCCTCATCCTCGCCGGCGTCGTCGCCGGGCTCCGCGGCGACGGCGCCGAGGTGCCGGAGGTCCAGCACCACGAGGCGCCGCGCCGCAGCCTGCCCCACCACGAGGACAGCCGCTACCGCTACTGCACCAACTTCATCGTCTCCGGCAAGGGGCTGCAGAACCGCCAGTTCCTGCCGCGGCTGGAGGGGCTCGGGGACTCGGTCCTCGTGGTCGGCGACGACGTCACCCTCAAGGTCCACGTCCACACCGACGAGCCCGAGGCCGCGGTCGCCGTCTTCGACGGGGTCGGCGAGGTCGCCAACCTCGACGTCGCCGACATGCGCGAGCAGATGGCCGAGCGCGACGCCCGCCTCAGCGGCCGCACCGGCGTCGTCGCGGTCGCTGCCGGGGACGGCCTGCAGCGGCTCTTCGGCGAGCTCGGAGCCCACGTCGTCCCCGGCGGCGAGACCCTCAACCCCTCTACCTACGAGCTGCTGGCCGGGATCCACAGCGTCGCCGCCGACGAGGTCCTCGTCCTGCCCAGCTCCTCGAACGTGATCATGGCCGCCGAGCGCGCCTGTGAGCTGTCCGAGAAGCCGGCGCGGGTGGTGCCGGCGACCTCGCAGCAGGCGAGCCTTTTGGCTCTGGTCGAGCTCGATCCCGAGGCCTCGATGGAGGAGAACGCAGGGCGGCTGGGGGAAGCCCTGGAGGGCGTCTCCACCGGCGGCGTCGCCCCCGCCGCACGCGACGACGCCCAGGGCCGCTTCAAGAAGGGCGACGCGGTCGGCTTCCTCGCCGGCGAGATCGTCGCCTGGGGAGGGGCCGGCTCGACCCTGGCCAAGACCCTCGAGCACCTCACCGCCGACGCCGAGATCATCACCCTGATCGCCGGCGAGGGCGCCCCGATCCCGCTCGCCGAGCTCGACAGCCACATGCCCGACGGGGTCGAGGTCGAGACACACGAGGGGGGACAGCCGAGCTGGTGGTGGCTGCTGGCCGCCCAGTAGTGCGTTCCTTCGGCGGCGAGCGCGAGCTGAGCCGGGCCGAGCTCCTCGATGCCCCCGTCCACTGGCCGCGCCCGAGCGTCCTCGACCAGGGTCTCGGCGCCCTCGACGGCATCGGCCCCAAAACCGCCGAAGCCGCCGCCGCAGCCGGCCTCCGCACCATCGGCGACCTCCTCTTCCACATCCCCAGACGCCACAGAGACCTGAGGATCCGCCAGCTAGGGGATCTCCAACCCGGCGAGACCGCGACGATCCAAGTAGAGGTCCTGGGACCTCAGCCCCGCCCCTTCCGCAAAGGCCGCCTCCGCATGGTCAGCGTCAAAGTCGGAGACGCATCGGGCCACGTAAGGGCGACCTGGTTCAACCAACCCTGGGTAGCGGGCAAGCTGATCCCTGGGACCGCCCTCCTGCTCACCGGCAAATACAGCGGCAAGGGCTTCGCCATCCGCGAATGGGAGCACCTCTCCAACCCCTCATCTTCTGCGGGTGGCGAGGGCGCCGGGGACCCCGAGCATCCAGCGCAGGGGTCCCCGAACAGCCCTCGACAGGACCCGCAGCCAGAAACCCTGGTCCCTAGCCACTCTTCCCCCGAAACCCTCCGTCCCTCCCAACTCCGCGACTGGGCCAAACAGGCAGGCGCACTGTCCCCCAACGCCATCGAGGGACTGCCTTCGGAGTTACGCACCCGCCGATCCCTGGCCACCCTCCGAGACACCCTCAAAACCATCCACTTCCCAAGAGAAGAGAAAGACCTGGACGAAGCCCGCACCCGCCTCCGCTTCGAAGAGCTCTTCCTCCACCAAGCCCTCCTCGCCACCCGCAAGCGAACCCACCGCACGGCGCGCCCCGCCCCTCGCTTCGGCAAGCCCGGCGACCTCGTCGCCCGCTGGCTCGACTCGCTTCCCTTCGAGCCGACGGGCGACCAGCTGAAGGCCTTCGACGAGATCGAGGCCGACCTCGACTCCGGCCAGCCGATGCAGCGGCTGCTGATGGGGGAGGTGGGCTCCGGCAAGACCGTCGTCGCTGTCTACTCGATGCTGCGGGCGCTCGAAGCCGGCTACCAGGCGGCGCTGATGGCGCCGACCGAGACCCTGGCCGAGCAGCACGCGATCACCCTCGGCAAGCTGCTGGCCCACGAGGCGACCCCGTTCGCGCTGCTGACCGGCTCGACCCCGGCGCCGCGGCGTCGCGAAGCCCTCGATCGCCTCGCCAGCAACGAGCTCGGCCTCCTCGTCGGGACCCACGCGCTGATCGAGCCGACCGTCCGCTTCGCCCGGCTCGGCCTCGTCGTCGTCGACGAGCAGCACCGCTTCGGCGTCTCCCAGCGGCGGGCGCTGGACGAGAAGGGGGTGGAGGGGATGGCGCCGCACGTCCTCCACATGACCGCGACGCCGATCCCGCGCACGCTCTCGCTGACCGCCTACGGCGACCTCGACACGACTGCCCTGCACGAGCTGCCCGCGGGGCGCCAGCCGATCACGACCAAGCTGGTCGGGGAGCACCAGCGCGGCGAAGCCTTCGAGTTCCTGCGCCGGCGCCTGCGCGAGGGCCGCCAGGCCTTCGTCGTCTGCCCGCTGGTCGGCGAGTCGGAGAAGGTCGCGGGCAAAGCGGCGGCGGTCGAGGCCGAGCGGCTGCGCGCCGGCGAGCTGCGCGAGTTCCGCGTCGGTCTCCTGCACGGGCAGATGGCCTCGCCCGAGAAGGCTGAGGCGATGCGCGCCTTCGCCGCCCACGAGACCGACGTCCTCGTCTCGACCACGGTGATCGAGGTCGGGATCGACGTCGGCAACGCGACGGTGATGGTGATCGAGGGGGCCGAGCGCTTCGGCGTCTCCCAGCTGCACCAGCTGCGCGGGCGGGTCGGCCGCGGCGAGCACCCGAGCCAGTGCCTGCTCTTCGCCGAAGAAGCCGGGGAGCTGGCGCAGAAGCGGCTGGGGGCGGTGGCGAGCGAGAGCGACGGGTTCAAGCTCGCCGAGGTCGATCTCGAACTGCGCGGCGAGGGGGAGATCCTCGGCACCCGCCAGTCCGGCCTGCCGCGCTTCGCCGTCGCCAAGCTCCCCGAGGACGGCCCCCTGCTGCTCGAGGCGCGCCAGGAGGTGCTGGAGCTGCTGCGAGTGCACGGATCCCTCGCCGACCCCGCCCTCGGGCCGCTCCTCGACGCGGCCCATCGCCGCTTCGGCACCGGCGCGGCTGATCCAATCCCCTTATGAGGAACTCCTCGTGAGAGTGATCGCCGGCGAGCTGAAAGGCCAACGCTTGGTCGCGCCCAAAGGCTGGAAGGTGCGGCCGACCTCCGACCGCGTCCGCGAGGCGATCTTCTCCACCCTCGGCGAGCGGGTCGAGGGCGCCGCCGTCCTCGACCTCTACTGCGGCACCGGCGCCCTCGCTATCGAGGCGCTCTCCCGCGGGGCCGGGCGCGCCGTCCTCGTCGACCGCGACACCCGGCCAGCCCTCGGCAACGTCCAGCGCCTCGGCCTCGGCGACCGCTCCGAGCTTGTCCGCACCGACGTCGGCCGCTGGCTGGCCCAGGTTTCTGCCGCCATATTTGCGGGGAAATTCGACCTCGTCTTCGTGGACGCCCCGTATAAACTCGCCGACCGCGTGGCCCAGGACCTCAACACCCACCTGCCGAAGCTGCTGAGCAGCGGGGGTCGCGCCGTGGTCGAGAGCGGCGCCCGGCGGCCGCTGCGGATCGACTCGCTCGAGCCGCTGCGCCAGCGCCGCTACGGCGCCGCCGACGTCTCCATCTACGCGGAGGCCGCTCCGTGAGCGAGCAGAACGGGACGGTCGTCTGCCCGGGCTCTTACGACCCGGTCACCAACGGCCACATCGACATCATCACCCGCACCTCCAACGTCTTCGAGCGCGTCGTCGTCGGCGTCGTCAACAACCCCGTCCGCAAGGCGAAGACGCTCTTCACCGCCGAGGAGCGGAAGGCGTTCATCGAGGAGGCGACCGCCGACCTGGCCAACGTCGAGGTGCAGATCTTCGCCAACCTCCTGGTCGAGTTCGCCCGCGACAACGAGGCGAAGGCGATCGTCAAGGGGCTGCGGGCGATCTCCGACTTCGAGTACGAGTTCGAGATGGCGCAGCTAAACCGCAAGCTCGATCCGGGGATCGAGAGCATCTACGTGATCGCCTCCCCCCATTACAGCTTCCTCTCGTCCACCGGAGTGAAGGAGATGGCAACCTTCGGGGGCGACGTCTCCGACCTCGTTCCGGCCGCCGTCGCGGGTGCGCTGAAAGAACGCCTGGGGGACAGGTAGGCTGTGCAAACCAGTCCGTCCGTATGGGCGTCGCCTTGCAAAAAAACGCTCTTTGAACGCCTTCTGCCCTAAAACCCCCGCATACACGTAGGCTTACGACCCTCATATGGACGTCCTGGTCCTCATAGACAAGCTCGATGACGTAGTTCACAACGCCCGTCCGGTCCCCCTGACGGATCAAGTTCGCGTGGACCGCGAGGAGATCTACGACCTCCTCGACCAGATGCGGGCGACGATCCCCGAGGAGATCAAGCAGGCGCGGTGGATCGTCAAGGAGCGCCAGGAGATGCTGGCCGAGGCCAAACGCGAGGCGGAGCGGATCGTCCGCGAGGCCCGCGAGCAGCAGGCCCGCCTGATCTCCGACGAGGAGGTCACCAAGCAGGCCGAGCGCGCCGCCGACGAGATCGTCGAGGACGCCCGCAACCGCGAGCGCGAAATCCGCCTCGGCGCCGAGGACTACGCCGACGAGATCCTCAACACCCTCGAAGTGAACCTGCAGAAGTTCCTCGCCGCCGTCCAGCGCGGCCGCGACCGCCTCGCCGGTCGCGAGGAGGAACAGCCGCAGCCCGAGCTCGACCAGCAGCCCTAAAAGCCGGGCTACTCGAGTTTCAGGTTCTTCAGCGCTGCCCAGCGGTCGTCGATTGGGGCCTCGTGCTCGTGGGGGTTGTCGTTGAGGCTCTCGCCGCAGACGGGGCAGAGGCCGGCGCAGTCGGGGCGGCAGAGGATGCGGGTCGGGAGGGCGAGGATCGTCGCGTCGTGGGCCCAGCGGCCGATGTCGAGCTCGTCGTCGGAGACGTAGGGGCTGCGCAGTTCGGGATCGTCGGTTCCGGCCTGGTCGACCTCGCGCGCCTCGACCTCGAGGTCGAGCGTCGCCGGCTCGAGGCAGCGCATGCAGGGCCCCTCGAGGTGGACCGGGAAGTTGAGCCGGAAGGCGAAGCCGTTGCTGGGACGCGAAACCTCCAGCCGCACCTGCGGCGCCCAGGGCTCGGGCTTGTAGGTCTGGGCGGCCAGCTCGAAGGGCTCCAGCGCCACCGGCGTCTCCAGCCGCTTGCCCTCGCCGTGGGCGAGCGAAAGCCGGGATAGGTCGATGATCGTCTGCGGCGCCTGTGACATGCTCCCGTCGAGGTTACGAGATGGGCCGATTCCACTGGAAACCCGACACCTACTCGGAGCTGATCCGCTCCGAGATCCCGCGCTACGACGAGCTGCAGGAGCAGGCGATCGCCGCGATCCCGTTCCCGCCCGCGCGGGTGCTGGAGCTCGGAATGGGGACCGGGGAGACGACCCGACGCCTGCTCGAGGCCTACCCCGACAGCTGGGTGATCGGACTCGACGCCAGCGCCGACATGGTCTTCCGGGCGCGCGAGAACTACGACGACGTGCAGTTGGCGCGGATGGAGGACCCGCTGCCCGAAGGTCCATGGGACCTGGTGATCGGCGTCCTCTCGATCCACCACCTGCGCGCCGGGCAGAAGCAGAACCTGTTCCGCCAAGTCCGCGAGCAGGCGCGCTCGTTCGTGATCGGCGACGTGGTCGAGGCCGACGTCGAGATCGCCCCGATCGACCCCGGCTACGACTTCCCGGAGGCCGCCGCCGACCTTGCCGAGTGGTGCGGGGGAGAGGTGATGTGGGAGGCAGACGACCTCGCCGTGGTGCGGGCGACGTACTGAAAGCCCTGCACCCGCTACCATCCCGCGACCGATGGCCGTCCCTAAGAAGAGAACTTCGAGTGCGCGGCGCGACAAGCGGCGCGCTCAGCACAAAGCCGGCAAGGCGACGCTGAACAGCTGCCCGCGCTGTCACAGCCCGCGGCTGCCGCATCGCGTCTGCCCGACCTGCGGCACCTACGCCGGCCGCGAGGTCGTCGCGCAGCGGATCGCCGACCCGTCGGCGCCCCACACGCACGAGTAACCGTGGCGCAGGACCGCGCGGTGACCGTGGCCCTCGACGGCTACGGGGCTGAGCAGGGCTTCGACGTGCTCGCCGAGGGCGCGCGGCTGGCCGCCGCCAACGGCATCGGCGTCCGCGTCTTCGGGCCGCGGCGCGCGCTCGGGCTCGACGACGTGCGGCGGGTCGAGGTCGTCGACACCGCCGAGCAGATCGGCAACGACGAGGACCCGGTGCCGGCGGTCCGCGCCAAGAAGGAAGCCTCGGTCGTCCGCGCCGCCCGCGAGGTGGCCCGCGGCGGCGCCGATGCGCTGGTCAGCTGCGGCTCGACCGGGGCGACGATGGCCGCCGCCACCTTCGGCCTGCGCCGGCTCAAGGGCGTGCAGCGGCCGGCGCTCGCGGTGCAGCTGCCGGTTCCCGGCAAACCCGTCCTCTTCCTCGACGTTGGCGCCAACGTCGAGGTCCGCGCCCAGCACCTGGTCCAGTTCGCCTTTCTCGGCGCCGCCTTCGCCGACGCCGTGCTGGAGGTCGAAGACCCCGGGATCGGCCTGCTCACGGTCGGCGAGGAGTCGGGCAAGGGCCGCGAGGAGGTCGTCGAGGCCCACCGTCTTCTCAGCAGCGCCCCGGGGATCAACTTCGCCGGCAACGTCGAGGGACGCGACCTTCCCGCCGCCAAGGTTGACGTCGTCGTCACCGACGGCTTCACCGGCAACGTGTCCCTGAAGCTGCTCGAGGGAACCGCGAAGACCGTGGCCGCCGCGGTCGGCGACGCCGCCCGCTCCAATCCCCTCGCCGCGGTAGGCGGCCTGCTGCTGAAGCCCGCCCTCGACGGCCTGCGGCGCGAGCTCCACCCCGACACCACCGGCGGCGCGATCCTGCTCGGCCTGCGCGGGATCGCCGTCGTCGGCCACGGCAGCTCCGGCGCCGAGGGGATCGCCAACGCCGTCCGCCTCGCCGCCCGCTGCGCCGAAGTCGACGCCGTCGGCCGCACCGCCGCGCTCCTGGCCGAGGGCGGCGCCGGCCGCGGCGCCCTCGCCGCCGACGGGGACGTGTAACCGCCGTGATAAACAACTCCGCTAGATGAACCGCGACGAGGTCCTGACGCTGGTCCGCGAGCACCTCGCCGAGGAGCTCGAAGTCCCGCTGGAGCGGATCGAGGAGGGAACCCGCTTCAAGGAGGACCTCGACGCCGACTCGCTCGACCTCTACGAGCTGGTGATGGAGCTGGAGGACCGCTACGGGGTCACCGTCTCCGAGCAGCAGGCGACCCAGATCAAGACCGTCGGCGACGCGGTCGGGTTCGTGCTGGAGCACGCCCCAGCCTGAGCCGGTGGCGCCGGACCCCGACTCTCCCGTCGCGGCGCTGGCTGCCCTGGTCGAGGAGCTGCCCGAGGACCTTCGCCGGCAGGCGCTGACCCACTCCTCCTGGACCGAGCGCCGTGTCGACTCCTTCGAGCGCCTCGCCTTCCTCGGCGACAGCGTCCTCGGCCTCGCCGTCGCCACCAGCGTCTACGGGACCTTCCCGAAGCTGGCCGCCGGCGGCCTGACCAAGGTCCACAACCAGGCGGTCAGCGGCGTCTCCTGCGCGGAGGTGGGGACGGTGCTGGGGGTGCCGGCGATGCTGAAGGCCAACGAGCCCGAGGGCCTGGCGACGGCGATCCCGGCCGACGTCCTCCTCGACGGCGGCCGGCCGCTGCCGGAGGCGACCGAGGCCCTGATCGGCGCCTGCTACGTCGCCTTCGGCTTCGAGCGCACCGCCGCGGCGGTGGCCGAGGCGTTCGAGCCGCGGATCGAGCTCGCCTCCGAGACCCGGATCGATTTCAAGTCCGCTTTGCAGGAGCTTTTGGCTCAGCGCGGGGCGCGCGTAACCTATGAGGTGATCGCGGCGACGGGTCCCCCGCACCGGCGAACCTTCGAGGTGGCCGCGGTCGTCGACTCCGAGCGGGTCGGGACGGGGAAAGGGCGGAGCAAGAAGGCGGCCGAGCAGCTTGCCGCCGAGGAGGCTTTGGCGCATCTTGGGGGTTAATCGAGCGACCGTCGCGTCCGGGGAGACCGGGAGCATCCAGGCGATGCGAGGTGTGCCCGCATGTACCTGAGGTCGATCTCGATGAAGGGCTTCAAGTCCTTCCCCGAGCGGACGACGCTGGAGTTCTCTCCCGGCGTCAGCGTCATCGTCGGCCCCAACGGCTCCGGCAAGAGCAACATCACCGACGCCGTCCTCTGGGCGCTCGGCGAGCAGAGCCCGGGGGCGATTCGCGGCGCCTCGATGCAGGACGTGATCTCAGCCGGCGGCAAGGGGATCACCCAGCGCAAGGCGGCCGAGGTCGAGGTGACGATCGACAACTCCGACGGCCGCGCCGCCACCGAGTTCTCCGAGATCGCGGTCGAGCGCCGGCTCGACCGCTCCGGCGACAGCGGCTACCGGCTGAACGGCGCCCGCTGCCGCCTCGCCGACGTCACCGACGTCCTCTCCGACACCAACCTCGGCCGCGAGATGCACTCGGTGATCAGCCAGGGCCGGGTCGAGACGATCGTCCACTCGAAGCCGCGCGAGCGGCGGCTCCTGGTCGAGGAGGCGGCTGGCCTCGGCAAGCACCGCAAGCGCCGGCGCCGAGCTGAGCTGAAGCTGCGCTCGGCCCGCGACAACCTCGACCGCGCCCTCGACGTCGAGCGCGAGGCGCGGGCGCGGCTGCGGCCGCTGAAGCGCCAGGCGCAGGCGGCCGAGCTGGGGGCGCGGATCCAGCGCGAGGAGCTGGGGCTGCGGGCGCAGCTGGTCTCCGAGGAGCTGCGCTTCGGCGCCGACCGCGCCGCCGCGGCGGAAAAGGCGGCGGCGAAGGCGCGCGCGGTGCGGGCGAAGCTGGAGGAGCAGTTGAGCGAGGTCTCCGGGCGGCGGGCGGCGGCCGAGGAGCGCTTCGCGGCGCGCGACCGCGAGCGCACCCAGGCCTGGGGCCTGCTGACGAAGCTGCGGGGCGATCAGGAGCGGGTCGCGGTCCGGGTCGCGAACCTCTCCAGCCGCGAGGCCGAGGTCGAGGCCGGGCTGGAGCGGCTGCGGACGGAGTTGGGGCCGCTGACCCTCGACGTCGGGCCGGGGTCGGCTCCCGGGGAGCGGGCGCGCAAGCTGGAAGAGGAGCTGGGGGAGATCGACGCCGGCCTGCGGACCGCCGGCGAGGGCCTCGGCGTCGCCCGCTCGGCCGACGCCGCCGAGGCGGCGCGCGAGAAGGCGCTCGGGGACGTCCGCGCCGGCGCCGAGCGCGCCTCCCGTCACGCCAAACGGGCCGAGGGCCTGCTCGGCGAGCGCCACCGCGAGGCGATGCGGGCGCGCCTGGCGGCGGGGGAGACCCTGCTCGACGACGTCCGCAGCGCGCTGAAGGCGGCCGAAGGCGCGGGGGCGGCGATCCGCGAACGGGTCGAGCGGATCGAGCAGAAGGTGATGGGCGGCAAGGACGACGGCGACGAGATCGCCGAGGAGCTGCGCGCCTGCTCCCAGCAGGAGTTCGAGCTGCAGGCGGAGATGAGGAAGACCTCCGACGAGCTGACCCAGGCCGAGGTCGAGGCCGCCCACCTCGGCGACCGCCGCGCCGAGGCCGAGCGCGAGCTGGCCTCGATCGGCGAGCGGCTGGGGGAGGAGATCCCGCCCGCCGAGGAGGCTCTCACCGAGGAGGCGCGGGCCGAGATCGACCGCAAGCTGGAGCGTCTGGAGCGCCGCCGGGCGCAGATCGGGCCGGTCAACCCGCTGGCCGAGCAGGAGTACGACGAAGCCCGCGAGCACGTCGAGAGCCTGCAGGTGCAGCGCGAGGACATCGAGCGGTCGATGCGGGAGCTGGAGTCGCTGATCCGCGACATCGACGAGGAGATCGAGCGCGCCTTCGAGCAGACCTTCGAGGCGACGGCGAAGAACTTCGAGGAGATGGTCGAGCACCTATTTCCCGGGGGCCGCGGGCGCCTGCGCCGGGTCAGCCTGCGGCCGGTGCGCGACGACGAACGTCCCGCCGGCGAGCAGGAGGCGCCGACCGACGCCGAGCCCGAGCCCGAGGAGGAGGAAGAGGAGCGCGACGAGCTCGGGGTCGAGATCGAGGTCACCCCGGCCGGCAAGTCGACCCGCAAGCTGCAGCTGCTCTCCGGCGGCGAGAAGTCCCTGGTCGCGCTGGCCTTCGTCTTCGCCGTCTTCCTCGCCCGGCCCTGCCCCTTCTACATCCTCGACGAGGTCGAGGCCGCCCTCGACGACGCCAATATCGACCGCTTCCTGCAGCTGATCCGGCGCTTCTCCGACCGCGCCCAGTTCGTCATCGTCACCCACCAGAAACGGACGATGGACGCCGCCGACGTCCTCTACGGCGTCAGCATGGGCGGCGACGGCGTCACCAAAGTCGTCTCGAGGAAGCTGCCGCGCGAAGTCGCCGAGGACGAAGAGGACGAGGGCGAAGCCCCGGGCCTCTCCGCCGTCGCCTAGCGCTCGCTACCGTTCCTCGCCATGGCTACGACCTGGCAGGAGATCGTCGATCTGGGGGCTCGCAGCCCGGGCGCGGTCGCGACCGCGGAGGAGGAGGCGCCCGAGCAGCGGCGCGGCGTCTTCAAGCGCCTGCGCGAGAGCCTCTCGAAAAGCCGCCAGGCGCTCACCGAGGAGATCTCGGCAAGCCTGTTCGACCGGATCGACGACGAGACCTGGGAGCTGCTCGAGGAGGCCCTGATCCTCGCCGACGTCGGCGCACCGACCACGGCCGCGGTGGTCGAGAAGCTGGAGCACGAGGTCGAGTCAGGGGCGGTGCCGATGGATGGGGCCGCGGTCCGCGACCGCTTGATCGAGATGCTCGCCGAGGTCGCCTCGACCGGCCGCGCCCCGATCGACCTCAGCGCCGAGCCGGCGGTGCTGATGATGGTCGGGGTCAACGGCACCGGCAAGACGACGACGATCGGCAAGATCGCCTGGCATCTGAGCAAGGAGATGGGACTGAGCGTGGTGATGGCCGCCGCCGACACCTACCGCGCCGCCGCCGCCGAGCAGCTCGAAACCTGGGCCGAGCGCGCCGGCGCCGAGCTGGTCCGCGGCGAAGAGGGCGCCGACCCCGGCGCCGTCGCCTACGACGCGATCAACGCCGCCCGCGCCCGCGGCGCCGACGTCGTCATCGTCGACACCGCCGGCCGCCTCCACACCCAGAGCAACCTGATGGAGGAGCTGGCGAAGGTGCGCCGGGTGATCCAGAAGCAGATCCCCGAGGCCCCCCACGAGACCCTGATCTCGATCGACGCCACCACCGGCCAGAACGGCCTCCGCCAGGCCAAGGTCTTCTCCGAGGCGGTCGAGGTCGACGGCGTCGTCCTGACCAAGCTCGACGGCACCGCCCGCGGCGGCATCGCCCTCGCGATCGCCTCCGACCTCGGCATCCCGGTGAAGCTGATCGGCGTCGGCGAGACCCTCGAGGACCTGCGCCCCTTCGATCCGAGCGACTACGCGAACGCGCTGCTGGCGGATTAGCCCCTCCCAGGAGCTGCTCTAAGCTGCTCGGACATGTTCGACCAGCTCTCCGAACGGCTGCAATCGACCCTCTCCGAGGTCCGCTCGCGCGGGAAGCTGAGCGAGTCCGACGTCGATGCGGCGATGCGGGAGATCCGCCTCGCGCTGCTCGAGGCCGACGTCAACTTCAAAGTCGTCAAAGCGTTCACGAAGACGCTGAAGGAGCGCTGTCTCGGCTCCGAGGTGCTGGAGAGCCTCGACCCCGGCCAGCAGGTGGTGAAGATCGTCAACGAGGAGCTGGCCTCGCTGATGGGCGGCACCGGCTCGGAGCTGGCGATGGCCTCCAGCGGCCCGACCGTGATCCTGATGGCCGGCCTGCAGGGCTCCGGCAAGACCACCGCCTGCGCCAAGCTCGCCCAGTTCTTCGGCAAGCAGGGCAAGGACGTGGCGCTCGCGGCCTGCGACGTCTACCGCCCGGCCGCGGTCGAGCAGCTGGTGACGATGGGCGGCCGCGCCGAAGCGCACGTCTATGAGCGCGGCACCGACGCCGACCCGGTCGAGATCGCCTCCTGGGCGCTGGAGGAGGCCCGCCGCGAGCGCCGCGACGTCCTCATCGTCGACACCGCCGGCCGCCTCCACATCGACCAGGACCTGATGGCCGAGCTGGCGAAGATCCGCAAGCAGACCCGGCCGCACGACGTCCTCCTCGTCGTCGACGCGATGACCGGCCAGGACGCGGTCGGCGTCGCCGAAACCTTCGCCGAGGTCGCCGAGTTCGACGGCGTCGTGATGACCAAGCTCGACGGGGACGCCCGCGGCGGTGCCGCGCTCTCGGTCAAAGCCGTCACCGGCAAGCCGATCCTCTTCGCCTCGACCGGGGAGAAGATCGAGGACTTCGACAAGTTCCATCCCGACCGCATGGCGCAGCGGATCCTCGGCATGGGCGACGTCCTCAGCCTGATCGAGAAAGCCGAGCAGCAGGTCGACGAGGACGAAGCCGAGGCGCTGCAGGAGAAAATGCGGCGCGACCAGTTCACCCTCGACGACTTCCTCAAGCAGATGAAGCAGGTCCGCAAAATGGGACCGCTGAGCGGGATCATCGGGATGCTGCCGGGGATGGGGGCGATGAAGCAGCTGAAGAACGCCGACGTCGACGAGCGCGAGCTCGACCGCGTCCAGGCGATCATCCTCTCGATGACGCCACAGGAGCGGGCCAACCCGGGGATGATCAACGGCTCCCGCCGCAAACGGATCGCCAACGGCTCCGGGACCAAGGTGCAGAACGTCAACGCGCTGGTCAAGCAGTTCGACCAGATGCGGGTATTGATGAAATCGATGGCCAACGGGCGGATGCCGACGCCGCAGCAGATGGCCCAGCTGGCGGGCAGCAACCAGCGCGCGCCGCGCCCGAAGGCGCGTAGACGCTAAGCTGCCGAGCCGCTATGGCAGTCCGAATCAGACTTAGACGCGTGGGTTCGAAGAAGAACCCGATCTGGCGCATCGTCGTCGCCGACAAACGCTCGCCCCGCGACGGGCGCACGATCGAGACGATCGGCCAGTACAACCCGCAGACCGAGCCCTCGACGATCAACATCGACGAGGAGCGCGCGAAGCACTGGCTCGAGCACGGCGCCCAGCCGTCGGAGACGGTGGCGACCCTGCTGCGGACCAAGGGCATCAAGGCCTCCGGCAGCTAGCCGGGCCCGGCGGCGATGACCGAGCTGCTCGAGTTTCTCGTCAAGGCCCTCGTCGAGGACCCGGAGGCGGTCAAGGTCGAGGAGCTGGAGGAGGACGGTGACCTCGTCTACGAGATCAGCGTCGCCGAGGGCGACCTCGGCCGCGTGATCGGCAAGGGCGGGCGGATCGCCAACGCGATCCGGACGATCGCCAAGGCCGCCGCGGTGCGGATCGACCGCCGCGTCATCGTCGACATCCTGGATTAGAAGAGCTCGCTGACGCTCGCAAGGTGCGCCTCGACGTCTTCACCCTCTTTCCGGAGGCCTTCGACTGGTTCCAGGGCCAGCGCTCGGTCCAGAACGCAATCCGCGAAGGCAACGAGCTCAACTTCTTCGACTACCGCGACTCGACGCCCCTGACCGCCGGCCAGGTCGACGACTCCCCCTATGGCGGCGGCGCCGGGATGGTGCTGCGGGTCGACGTCGTCGACGCCGCCCTAAAAGCCGCCTACGGCGAGGGGCCGCGGCCGCGGATCATTCTGCTCTCGCCGACCGGGCCGCTGCTGAACGACCCGATCGCCGACGAACTGGTGGCCGAGCCGCATGTCGCCCTGCTCTGCGGGCGATACGAGGGCTTCGACGACCGCGTCCACCGGCACCTCGCCGACGACGAGCTCTCGATCGGCCGCTACGTCCTCGCCGGCGGCGAGCTGCCGGCGATGGTCGTCGCCGACGTCCTCATGCGCAAGCTCCCCGGCGCCCTCGGCCACGAGGATTCCGCCGTCGAGGAGTCCTTCAGCCACGCCCTCGAGGGCATGCCCGAGTACCCGCACTTCACCCGCCCGCCGAGCTACCGCGGCTGGGACGTTCCCGAGGTCCTGCTCTCCGGCGACCACGGGAAAGTGCGCGAGTGGCGGATGCAGCAGAGCCGGCTCCGAGCCGAGCAGTTCGAAAAAGACGCGGAATAGCTACCATTCCGCGACCGCGCGGTTCCCGCACCTGGGTCCCGGCGGTTTTTTCTCGCGACAACTCTGCTTATGAGCTCCGTAATCGACAGCATCGAGCGCGCCCAGCTGCGGCAGGGGCTGCCCAAATTCGACCCTGGGGACCGTGTCCGCGTCCACTTCCAGGTGATCGAGGGCAACCGCAAACGGACCCAGGTCTTCGAGGGCGTCGTCCTCAAGCGCCAGGGCTCCGGCGTGCGGGAGACCTTCACGGTGCGCAAGCAGTCCTTCGGCGTCGGCGTCGAGCGGACGTTTCCGCTGCACTCGCCGAAGATCGAGAAACTCGAGGTCGCAGCGCGCGGTGACGTGCGCCGGGCGAAGCTCTACTACCTGCGGGGCCGGATCGGCAAGGCCGCTCGCGTCGCCGAGCGACGCTGGGGGATCGACGACGACGTCGTCGCGGTCGCCGGCGCGGCTGATGGCGAATCCACCGCGGTTGACGCCGACGGCGTCAGCCAGGAGGAGGTCGTGCCGGTAGAGACCGAGGCGCCACCCAAGGCGGAGGCCGAGGCGCCAGAGGTCGAGGCGCCGGCTGAGGAGGCACCCGAGGCACCCGAGGCACCCGAGGCACCCGAGGCACCCGAGGCGGAGGACGAGACGGCGGCGGAGACGGACGCGGAAGCGCCCGAGGCGGGGGAGACCGAGGACACTGCAGCGCCCGAGGATGCCGAGGACGAGGAGCCGTCGGGGGACGGCGACTCCGACGAGGACTCGGCAGCCTGAACCCCAAGATCCCGAAGCCGGAATCCAAAGCGGGCGGCCTGATCGAGCTGGTCGTCATCGTCGTGCTCGCGCTGGGGCTGGCGCTGGCGATCCAGGCCTGGCTTGTGAAGCCCTACCAGATCCCCTCGGGCTCAATGGAACCCACCCTGGACGTCGGCCAGCGCGTGCTGGTCAACCGCTTCCTCTACCACTTCAAGGACCCGAAGGTCGGCGACATCGTCGTCTTCCACCCCCCCGAGGGCGCCGAAGGCGGGCCCGGCGAACAGTGCGGCGTCAACCGCAACCAGACCGAACCCTGCCCGACGGCGACCGAAAAGGAGGCGAGCGACAACTTCATCAAGCGGATCGTCGCCGGCCCCGGCGACACGATCGCGGTCAAAGAAGGGCACCCGGTCGTCAACGGCAAGATGGTCGCCGACGAGCCCTACATCTATCCCTGCACTTCCTGCAATTTGCCGAAAGCGATCACGGTTCCACCCGATCACTACTTCATGATGGGTGACAACCGTGGCGCCAGCGACGACAGCCGCGAATGGGGTCCCATCCCCCGAGACTGGATCATCGGAGAGGCCTTTGCCACCTACTGGCCCCCGAACCGCATCGGCGGACTCTAAGAGCCAGAAGCCGAAGACCCACCGGCGCCGGTTGGCCCGCAGCCGCCGCCTGTTCGCCTTCGACCGCGGGCTGCAGAGCCGTTTCGTCGCCGGCGCCGACGAGGCCGGACGCGGCTGCCTTGCCGGGCCGCTGGTCGCCGCCGCGGTCCTGATCGACTACGAGCGGCTCTCGCACTCGGACCGCCGCGCGCTCAGCGGCCTGCACGACTCCAAGCAGATGACCGAGGACCGGCGACTGGCGATGTACCCGTGCGTGCTGCGCGCGGCGGAGCGGGTAAGCGTCGTCGTCCGCTCCGCCCCGGGGATCGACCGCCGTGGCCTGCACGTGACCAACATCGAAGCGCTCTCGCTGGCGCTGGAGCGGCTGGCGCCGAGTGAGGAGGCGATCTGCCTCGTCGACGGCTTCCACCTGCCGCGCTGCGGGGTCCCGCACCGTCGGGTGGTCAAGGGAGATGCGACCAGCGCCGCGATCGCCGCCGCCTCGGTGATCGCCAAGGTGACCCGCGACCGCTACATGCGGGAGGTGGCGCCGCGGCACCCGGGCTGGGGCTTCGAGGAACACGTCGGCTACTCGACCCCCGAGCACCGCCAGGCGATCGAGGAAATCGGGATCTCGCCGCTGCACCGACGTTCGTTTCAGAGCGTCGCCTACTCCCAGCTCGAGCTCGGCTAGAACGCGCCCTTGACGTAGTCGACGTCGACCGCGCGGCCGTGGCGGTCGAGGGTGACGCCGGCGGCGTCGAAGCGGATCTCCTCGTAGGGCGGCTGGTCGCGGCGTTCCGACATCCAGGCGGTGGCGAGGCGGCGGACGCGCCGCTGCTTGCGGGCGTCGATCGAGAGGATCGGCTTCTCGGGGCCGAAGGTGGTGCCCTCGCGAGCTCCCTTGACCTCGATGAAGACGAGGGTGGCGCCGTCGCGAGCGACGATGTCGAGCTCGCCGTGGCGGGTGCGGGCGTTGCGCTCGACGATCTCCCAGCCAGCGGCGGCGAGTCGGTGGGCAACCAGCTCCTCGGCGATGGCGCCTGTACGACGGCGGGCGACGGTCATAGGGAGATAAGGGTTCGCGGCTACGAACTCTCCCCACTCTTGGCCCAAAGATTTTGCTTTTTGCGCGCCACGCGTGAATCGAAGCCACCTAGCGTGGTTCCGTGCTCGCCACCGCCCGCACCTTCACCCTCGACGGCATCTCCGCCCGCCCGGTGCGGGTCGAGGTCGACGTCCACCGGGGACTGCCGAACTTCACGATCGTCGGCCTGCCCGACGCCGCCGTGCGGGAGGCGCGGGAGCGGGTGCGGGCGGCCTTGGTCAACTGCGGCTTCGAGTTCCCCCTGCGGCGGATCGTCGTCAACCTGGCGCCGGCGAGCCTGCGCAAGGCGGGGCCGGGGATGGACCTGGCGATCGCCGCGGCGCTGCTGAGCGCGGCCGGGGAGCTGGAGTGGGAGGGCCTGGCGCGGGTCGCGCTGGCCGGGGAGCTGGCCCTCGACGGCTCGCTGCGACCGGTTCAGGGTGCGCTGGCGATGGCCGAGGCGGCCCGGGAGAGCGGGGCGGAGGCGATCGTGCTGCCGGCCGAGAACGGAGCGGAGGCGGCGCTGGCCAAGGGGATCGGGGTGGTGCCGGTGGAGGCGCTGGGACAGCTGCCGGCGCTGGTCACGGGGGAGTGGGACCCACCGCGGCCGGAGCCGATGCCGCTGCGCCTGGATCCTCCGCCGGGCGCCCCCGACCTCGCTGACCTGCGCGGGCAACCGCACCTGCGGCACGCGCTGGAGGTGGCGGCGGCGGGAGGTCACAGTCTGCTCATGGTCGGTCCGCCGGGAGCGGGCAAGTCGCTCGCCGCCGGCCGCCTTCCTTCGATCCTGCCGCCGCTCGCCGTCTGCGATGCGTTGGAGGTAGCGCGGATCGCCAGCGCCTGCGGCCGGCTCGACGCTCTGCCCGGAGGCCGGCCGTTCCGGGCGCCGCACCACACGGTCAGCGCCGCCGGCCTTATCGGCGGCGGCAGCCCGCCGCGCGCGGGCGAGGTGACGATGGCCCACCGCGGCGTCCTCTTCCTCGACGAGCTCTGCGAGTTCAGGCGGGACGCCCTGGAGGCGCTGCGGGCGCCGCTGGAGACGGGGGAGGTCGCGATCGCCCGGGTCGGCGGCCAGCGCGTCCTCCCCTGCCGGTTCATGCTGGTGGCGGCCGCCAACCCCTGCCCCTGCGGCCGCGGCGAAACCGACCCCGACTGCACCTGCTCCCCGTACGAGGTCCAGCGGTACCAGGGCAAGCTGAGCGGAGCGCTGGCCGACCGCATCGACATCCTGGCGGCGGTGCGACAGCCGAGCGCGGCCGAGATCGGCGGCGCCCCGGGCGAGGCCTCGGCAGTTGTCCGCGAGCGCGTCTGCGCGGCGCGGGAGCGCCAGGAGCGCCGGCTCGGCAGCGGCCGCTGCAACGCCGAGATGACCCCGGCGGAGGCGCGGGCATGCCCGCTGGGCGAGGGCGCGGCGACGCTCCTCGCTGACCTCTATGCGCGGCAGCGGCTCAGCGGCCGCGCCCACGACCGGGCGCTGCGGCTGGCGCAGACCTTGACCGACCTGGCGGGGCTGGAGGAGATCGGCGAGGAGCAGATGGCGCAGGCCCTGCAGATGCGGAGGCGGGACCGTGGCTGAGCCCCGCGCCTGCCCCGAGTGCCTGCGGCGGTCCTGGCTGTTGGCCGATCTCGGTCCCTACGTGGAGCGGATCGCGACCGGCGAGGTCGGCTCCCGCTCGCCGGAACTGCTGCGTCTCTCCAGCGAGGAGCTGACGGAGGTCGCGGCGCCGAACGTGGCGGCGCAGCTGCTGGCGCGGAACGCCGCGCTGCCGGAGGAGCGGTTGAACGAAGAGCTGCTGGTGGCCGGGTGCTGGGCCTGCTGCCGCCACGGCGAGCTCTACCCGGACTCGCTGCGCGACGCCGACGACGCTCCCTGGGCGCTTATCGGCCGCGGCAACCCGGAGCTGCTGGAAGGACTGGAGCCGTTCGAAGCGGTGACGATCGTCGGCGCCCGCCGCGCCACCTCCTACGGCCGCGAGATCGCCCGTGAGCTGGGGCGGGAGCTGGCGGCGGCGGGGATGACCGTCGTCAGCGGCCTCGCCTTCGGGATCGACGGCTGCGCCCACCGCGGCGCTCTCGACGCCGGCCGCACCATCGCCGTCCTCGGCTGCGGCCCCGACGTCGCCTACCCCGCCAGCCACCGCACCCTCTGGCGCCGCGTCTGCGAAGTCGGCCTGGCGATTTCTGAGCTGCCGCCCGGCGCCACCCCCTGGCGCTGGACCTTCCCCGCCCGCAACCGGATCATGGCCGCCCTCGCCGGGATGACCGTCGTCGTCGAGGCTGCCAAGCGCTCCGGCTCCCTGATCACCATGGACCTCGCCGCCGACCTCGGTCGCGATCTCGGCGCCGTCCCCGGCCCCGTCACCTCCCGCGCCTCCGCCGGCCCCAACGCCCTCCTCGCCAGCGGCGCCCACGTCATCCGCGACGCCCAAGACGTTCTCGACGCCATGCTCGGCCCCGGTCGCCGACCGATCAACCACGCAACCCCGTCCCTGGACCCCGACCTCGAAGCCGTCCTCGCCGCGGTAGAGGCCGGCGAGTCAACCTGCGACGGAGTAGCGACGACAACCGGGGTCTCCGGGCCCACCGCAGCCGCCGCTCTTGCCCACCTGGAGCTGCTCGGCTACCTCACCTGCTCGACCCTCGGCACCTACTCGCGGACCCTGGCTCCTTCAACCGGCAAACCGGCTCTCTAGGCTCCCGCTTCCATGGCTCGCAATTCACCACCCACCGCCCTCTCGATCGCCGGCTCCGACTCCGGCGGTGGTGCCGGGATTCAAGCCGACCTGAAGGTTTTCGCTCGCGTCGGTGTCCATGGGATGACGGCGATCACGGCGATCACGGCGCAGAACACGGTGGGGGTGGAGGCGGTGGAGGCGATCTCGCCGCGGGTGATCGTCGCGCAGGTGAAGGCGGTGGCCGAAGACATCGGGGTCGATGCGGTGAAGATCGGGATGCTGGGGACGGCGGAGACCGTGGAGGCGGTGGTGGAGGCGCTCGCCTACGTGGGGGAGGCGCCGGTGGTGGTCGATCCGGTGATGGTGTCGGAGAGCGGGGCGGTGCTGCTCGACCAAGGCGCCCGAGTCGCGCTGATCGAGCGGCTGCTGCCGCTGACGACGGTCGCCACCCCCAACCTCCCCGAGGCGCGGGTGCTGACGGGGCTGGGGGAGGGGGCGAGCCAGGAGGAGCTTGCGCGGGCGGTGGTTGCTCTTGGTCCCAAGGCCGTGGTGGTCACCGGTGGGCACAGCGAGGGCCTGGTCGACCTCTTCGTCGACGGCGAGCAGGTGGTCGAGATCCCGGGGGAGCGGCATCCGGACGGGGCGGCGCATGGGTCCGGCTGCACGCATTCCTCGGCGCTGGCGGCTTATCTGGCCCGAGGCGAGGAGCCGCTGGAGGCGGCTCGCAAGGCTCGGGTGGTCGCCTCCGAGGCCGTGGGGGCGGGCCTCCGGGGCATAGGCAAGGGGCCGGGGCCGGTCAACGCGCTCGGGCTCGAATGACCAGATTGGCGACCCTCGGCTCCAAAGCGGGGCGGTCGCGGGCTCTGTGCCCTCAGTAGATTTGCCTGCTATGAGCACGAACGGCGATACCGCGACCAAGCTGCCCCGTCCCCGCTCGGCGACCGTCTTCGACGGTCCCGACCGCGCCCACTCGCGCGCCTACATGAAGGGGATCGGGTTCGACGACGACGCGCTGAGCCGACCGACCATCGGGATCGCCAACACCTGGACCGAGGCGATGCCCTGCAACTTCCACCTGCGGGCGCTGGCCGAGCACGTCAAAGAGGGGGTGCGGGCCGCCGGCGGGACGCCGATGGAGTTCAACACCGTCGCCGTCTCCGACGGGGTGACGATGGGGACGCAGGGGATGAAGGCCTCGCTGGTCAGCCGCGAGGTGATCGCCGACTCGATCGAGCTGATGGCCCGCGGCTACCAGTTCGACGCGATCGTCGCCCTCTGCGCCTGCGACAAGACGATCCCGGGCTGCGCGATGGCGCTGGCCCGCCTCGACGTGCCCTCGGTGCTGCTCTACGGCGGCTCGATCGCCCCCGGCCACTGGCACGGCCGCGATGTCACCATCCTCGACATCTTCGAGGCGATCGGCGCCCACAACGCCGGCGACATGACGGACGAGGAACTGCACGAGCTCGAGGGCGTCGCCAGCCCCGGCGCCGGCGCCTGCGGCGGTCAGTTCACCGCCAACACGATGGCCTGCGCCTTCGAGGCGCTGGGGATCAGCGCTGGCGGCTCGGCGATGGTCCCGGCCGAAGACGACGACAAGCAGACGGTTGCCGAGAAAGTCGGCGAGCTGGTGATCAACGTCCTCGTCGAGGACCTGCGGCCGAGCAAGATCATCACCCGCGAGTCCCTGGAGAACGCGATCGCCTGCATCTGCGCCTCCGGCGGCTCGACCAACGGCGTCCTGCATATGATCGCCCTCGCCCACGAGCTCGAGATCGAGCTGACGATGGACGACTTCGAGCGGATCTCGCGGCAGACGCCGCTCTTCGCCGACCTCAAGCCCGGCGGCCGCTTCGTCGCCACCGACCTCTACGCCGCCGGCGGGGTACCGGTGATCCTCAAGCGCCTGGCCAAAGCGGGGATCCTCCACGGCGAGACGATCACCGTCACCGGGAAGACCATCGGCGAGGAAGCCGCGTCCGCGACCGAAGCCCCTGGCCAGGAGGTCGTGCGCCAGGTCGAGAACCCGCTCAAGCCCGAAGGCGGGCTGGCGATCCTCCGCGGCAACCTCGCCCCCGAAGGCTCCGTGGTCAAGGTCGCCGGCACCGAGCGCCGCCGGCAGACCGGTCCCGCCCGCGTCTTCGAGTCCGAAGAGGAGTGCTTCCGCGCCGTCAAGGACCAGCAGATCAACCCGGGCGACGTCGTCGTCATCCGCAACGAGGGTCCGGTCGGCGGACCCGGGATGCGGGAGATGCTGCAGGTGACCGCGGCGATCGTCGGCGAGGGGCTCGGGGAGAGCGTGGCGATGGTCACCGACGGCCGCTTCTCCGGCGCCACCCGCGGCCTGATGATCGGCCACGTCGCCCCCGAGGCGGCCAAGGGCGGTCCGATCGCGGCGATCCGCGAGGGCGACGAGATCACCGTCGACATCGACAACCGCAGCCTCAGCGTCGCCCTCTCCGACGAGGAGATCGCGAAGCGCGTCGAGGAATACGAGCAGCCCGAGCCGCTCTACACCCGCGGCGTCATGGCCAAGTACGCGGCCACCGTTTCATCTGCCTCGAAGGGCGCGATCACCTAGCCGACGGCGGTGTCCTGCGCCGTTTGCAGCGGCTGCGAGGACTCGATGAACTCTTCGAGCAGGGGGTTGAACCGCTGCGGGCGCTCGAGCATCGGCAGGTGGCCGGTGCGCTCGAAGATCTCCAGGCGGGACCGCGGGATCAGGCGGTGGTACCCGAGCGCCCCCTCTACCGGGACGATCTGGTCGCTCAAGCCCCAGACGATCATCGTCGGGATCGCGATTTCCGGCAGCCGCTCGCGGGTGTCGTAGCCCCAGATCTTCGTCAGCGCCTCGGTGAACGCCGGCGCCTGCAGCCCCGGCCGCACCTGCTCGGCGAGCAGCTCCGGGCGCAGCTTGTTGGGGTTGCGGAAGAGGCGGCCGAAGGCGATCTTGCGGCCGCGCGGAGTCGTCCAGTAGACACGCCGGTCGCCGCTCAGCATCGGGATCGCCGCCCGGAAGATGCGGGCGGCGGCGTCGAAGGTGCGTCCCTGCCACTCGGCGAAGCTGATCCCCGCGGCGGAGATCAGGACCAGGCGGTCGAAGCGCTCGGGCTCCTCGATCACCGCCTCGGTGCTGATGAAGCCGCCCATCGAGTTGCCGACCAGGGCCGAGACCCGGTCGATCCCCAGCCGCTCGCAGAAGTCGTGGACGAGGCGGCCGTAGTTGGCCATCGAGATCTCCCAGGAGGGCATCGGGCTGTCGCCGAACCCCGGCAGGTCGATCGCGATCGCCCGGTGGGTGCGGGCGAAGTAGGGGAGGTTCTCGAGCCAGTTGCGCCAGCAGCCGGCGATCCCGTGGATGAAGATGATCGGCTCGCCCTCGCCGATCTCGACGTAGTTCACATCCGGCGCCCCCGGCAGGTCGACCCGCCGCAGGTGCTGGCGCCAGTCGATCTTCAGCCACTCGGGATCGGGGTTCCCATAGTCGGTGCCGGGGAAGGCTGGCAGCGGTTGGCGCTCCGGCTCAGGCATAGCCCATCCTTTCCAAGACCGGGATCTCCCGGATTTGCGGCGGTTGCAGGTGGTCCCAGAGGATCCCGCGCGGCCGGTCGTATTGGCGGTCGATCTCGATCACCGCCCGCGGGGTCGCGATCAGGTCGCAGGGGAGGTCGTGGTCGGTGACCATCAGGTGCTGGCGGAGGATCTGGATCGGATGGACGGTGGTGGCGACTGTGGTGTGGGCGTCGATCTTCCCGGCATCGGTGAGGATCCCGTACTCGAGGTCGTGGTAGCCGCCGCCTTTGCCGACTCGGGCGCCGCTGAGGTTGACCGCGACCGAGCCGCAGAGGACGAAGTCGATCTCCGGCAGGTCGTCGAGGGCGACGACGCGGCCGTGCTTGAGCGCGCCCTTGATCGTCGCCGCCTCTTTCATCGCCGCCTTCGAGAGCCGCTTCGGCTCCAGCACCCGGAAGGGATGGGGGTCGCGCAGGCGCGGCACCGCCATGATCATCGTCTTGCCCTCTTCGAGGGCGATCCGCCGCGCGTGGGTCTGCGGCGAGTCCGGGTTCGCCTTGATCACCCGCGCCCGCTTCCAGAGCCTGTGCCCGGCCAGCTTCTCGGCCGCGAGTTTGGCGCCGGCGAAGTTCGGGATCCGTCCCTCGGCCCCGGGGAAGCGGGAGACGCCCTCCCGTTCCATCGCCTTCCAGACCTCCGCCCGGACCTCGTCCTTCGTGCGCATCGGCGAAAGATATCCGCCCCCGCTGCCGATAAGACCGAGGCACATGCGAAATTGCAGGGAAGACCACCCGGCAGGCCGAACATGGCCGATGCCTAGACTTCTATCGACCGGCAACGCGACGTCCTAAGGGTTACTCAGTCCAGATGCGAACGAAGACTTCCATTGCGGCGCTGATCGCCGCTCTCCTGCTCGTGCTCGTGGTCGGCGGCGCCTACGCCTACGACAGCTCCCAGAAGGACCAGATCGCCAACGGGGTGACGATCGGCGGCGTCGACGTCAGCGGCCTCGACGAAGAAGAGGCGGCGAAGAAGGTCCGCCGCAAGCTGCTGACGCCGCTGCAGCATCCGCTCCAGGTCAAGTTCGCCGGGGAGACCTGGAAGCTCCCCGGACAGAAGCTGAAGATTCGCGCCGACGTCGACGCGGCGGTTGCCGAAGCGGTCGAAGACAGCCAGGAGGGAGGGCTGCCCGGGCGGCTGGTCCGCTACGTCAGCGGCGGCGAAGTCGACGAAAGCATCACCCCGCAGGTCGCCTACTCCGAGCCGGCGGTCAACCGCTTCGTCCGCCACGTCGCCGAAGAAGTCAACAGCGAACCGAAGAACGCCGACGTCGAACCGAGCGGCGACTCGCTTGAAGTCGTCGCCGGCGAACCCGGGCGCAAGCTGCGCGACAACCTGCTCGAGAAGGACCTGAAGGCGGCGGTCCTCAACGCCAACGCCCCGCACACGATCAGGGCCGAGGTCCACTCGATCGCGCCGGAGGTCACCAAGCAGGAAGTCGCCGCCGAGTACCCGTCCTACCTCACCCTCGACCGCTCGACCTTCACCCTGCGGCTCTGGAAGCACCTGAAGCTGGCCAAGACCTACACCGTCGCCGTTGGCATGGAAGGCCTGGAAACGCCGGAAGGGCTCTACGCGATCCAGGAAAAGGAAGAAAACCCGGTCTGGCACGTGCCCACCTCTTCCTGGGCTGGCGACCTCGCCGGGCAGACGATCCCACCGGGGCCGTCGAATCCGATCAAGGCGCGCTGGATGGGCATCTACGAAGGCGCCGGCATCCACGGCACCGAAGAGACCTACTCGCTCGGCAGCGCCGCCTCCCACGGCTGCATCCGGATGGCGATTCCCGACGTGGAAGAACTCTACGATCAGGTCGAAGTCGGCACGCCTATCTTCATCGGTTAGCTCTGCCGCGAAAGGACGCGGCGGTACCGGGGCGAATGAAGCTCCGATGAACTGGGAGGAAGCCCTCAGCGCCTACGACCGCGACCTGCGTGCGCGGGGGTCGGCGGAGCGGACGCGGCGCGCCTATGGGGTCGACCTCGGCGGCTTCTCCGAGTGGGCGGGGGAGCAGGGGCTCGCGCCCGGAGACATCCGCCATCGCGACGTGCGCCGCTACGGCGCCGGGCTCTCCAGCGCCGGCGCCGCCCCGGCGACGGTTGCGCGCAAGCTGGCGGCGATCCGCGGCCTCTATGGGTACCTGGTCCGGACCGAAAGGGCAGGCTCCAACCCGGCCGAGCTCGTCTCCAGCCCTAAGCGGGCCGAGAAGCTGCCGACCGTCCTCACCACCGAGCAGATGCGATCGCTGCTGGAGCGGATCCCGGCGCGGACGCCGCTGGAGCTGCGCGACCGGGCGATGCTGGAGCTCGCCTACTCCTGCGGCCTGCGCTGCGAGGAGATCGTCAACCTCGACGAGGGCTCGCTCGACTTCGAGACCGAGCAGCTGCGGGTGCTCGGCAAGGGAAACAAGGAGCGGCTGCTGCCGGTGGGGGAGCCGGCGCAGCGGGCGCTGCGGCGCTACCTCGACAAAGGCCGGCGCGCGCTCGCCGCCGACCCGCGCGAGGCCGCGCTCTTCCTCTCCAAGAGCGGGCGCCGCCTCTCCAACTCCGACGTCACTCGCCGCCTCGGTCTCTGGACGCGCGAGGCCGCCCTTGCGGCCGGGGTATCCCCGCACGCACTTAGGCATTCCTTCGCAACGCATTTGCTCGAGGGGGGCGCCGACCTGCGTACGATTCAGGAGTTGCTAGGTCACGCGTCGATTTCGACCACCCAGGTCTACACCCGGGTCGACGCGGCGAGGCTGCGCGACACCTACGCCGCCAGCCACCCCCGCGCATGAGACAAATCCCCGTAAACGAACGTAGGATGCCCTAGTGGAAACGGGCGTGAAAGAGGTCGAGCTCCGCGATCTGTGGCGTCGCTACAAGGACGACGGGGACGACACCGCCCGCGAGCGGCTCGTCGTCGCCTACTCGCCGATGGTCAAGTTCGTCGCCGGCCGCCTCGGCGCCGGCCTGCCATCGCATGTCGAAGACGCCGACCTGATCTCCTACGGCCTCGTCGGCCTGATCGGGGCGATCGAGCGCTTCGAGCCGGAGCGCGGGATCAAATTCGAGACCTTCGCGATGACCCGGATCCGTGGCGCGATCATCGACGAACTGCGCTCGCTCGACTGGGTGCCGCGCTCGGTCCGCTCCCGGGCCCGCGAAATCGAGACCGCGCAGGCGAAGCTCGAGCACGAGCTGCAGCGGGCGCCGACCGAGGCCGAGCTGGCTTCGAAACTGAACCTGACCGAGGAAGAACTGCAGAGCGCGCTGCTGGAGATCGCCAACTCCTCCGTCTACGCGCTGGACGAGCTCTGGACCGTCTCCGACTCCTCCGGCGACCAGGTCTCGCTGCTGGACACGATCGCCGACGACAGCGCCGCCGACCCGCAGGAGGCACTCGCCTCGACCGAGGTCAAGGACCTGCTGACGGAGGCGATCGGCGGCCTGCCCGAGCGCGAGCAGCTGGTCGTCGCCCTCTACTACTACGAGAACCTCACCCTGCGCGAGATCGGCGAGGTCCTCGGAGTCACCGAGTCGCGGGTCTCCCAGCTTCACACCAAGGCCGTGATGCGGCTGAAATCCTCCCTCCAGCAGGGGTGATGGGAGAGCCCTGCTCGATCTGCGGCCGGACGATCCTCGCCGGCGAGCGCGTCCACGGCTTCTTCGACGGCCGCGAGGAGAAGGCTGTCTGCGAGCTCTGCCTCGCCCGCGCCGAGCGGCTCGGCTGGCGGCCGGGGGACGAGCCGGAGCCGGAGCCGGAGGGGCACGGACACGAAGGGCGCCTGCGTCGACTCTTGCGCCGCCGCGACCGGCGGCCGGGCGCCCCTGCGCAGGCGCCGGCTGCGACCCCTCCCGCGCCCCCACGGCGTCGCCCGCTGCCGCCGCCGGTCGACGAGCTCGGCTTCACTCCCTTCGAACGCGCCGTCGCCCGCTTCAACTCGAGCGAGGCCGGGCGTGCCGTCGCCGGCCTCACCCGCACCCTCGGGGTGCCGCGCGCCTCGGTCGGGGCCTCTGCCGGCGCCCCCGACGAGGTCCGGATCACGGTCGCCTGGGAGCTCTCCTGGTACCAGTGGAGCGTCGACATCGCCGACGAGCTGAGCCCGGTCGCGGAGCTCGGCAAGGGCGGCGAAGTCGAGCAGCTCGACGCGGCGGCCAAGCAGTGGAACGCCCACGTCGAGCGGGACGGCAAGCTGTACCTCGCCGGGGAGCGGGCGACCAGCCGGTGAGCCGGTTCACGGTCAACGTCGACGGCGGCGCCCGCGGCAATCCCGGGCCGGCGGCGATCGGGGTCGTCCTCCGCGCCGACGGCGAGGTCCTGGAGGAGGTGGGGGAGACGATCGGCGAGGCGACCAACAACGTCGCCGAGTACCGGGCGCTGCTGCGCGGGATCGAGCTCGCCGCCGCCCACGGGGCAAGCGAGCTGGAGCTGATCGGCGACTCGGAGCTGGTCGTGCGGCAGGTCGAAGGCCGCTACAAGGTCAAGAACGCCGGGATGAAGGAGCTGCACGAAGAGGTGAAGCGGGCGCTGCGGGAGTTCGACTCCTGGTCGATCCGCCACGTGCGCCGGGCCGAGAACGCCGACGCCGACCGCCTCGTCAACCAGGCCCTGGACGGAGCCCTCGATGGCTGAGCCGATCGATCCCCGCGTCGACATCGGCCACGTCCACCTCAAGGTCGCCGACGTCGACCGGGCGCTGGAGTTCTACTGCGGCATCCTCGGCTTCGAGCTGATGCAGCGCTGGGGCGCCGACGCCGCCTTCATCTCCGCCGGCGGCTACCACCACCACATCGGCCTCAACTCCTGGAGCTCCAAAGGCGGCTCGCCACCGCCCCCCGGCACTACCGGCCTCTTCCACACGGCGATCCGCTACCCCACCCGCCGTGCCCTCGCCGATGCCCTGCGCCGCCTCAGCGAGGCCGGCTGGCCGCTTGAAGGCGCCTCCGACCACGGGGTCAGCGAGGCCCTGTACCTCGCCGACCCCGACCGCAACGGCGTCGAGCTCTACTGGGACCGCCCCCGCGACCAGTGGCCGATGGCGCCCGACGGCAAGGGTGTCGAGATGGGCACCGTGCCGCTCGACCTCGACGATTTGATCTCCGAGCTGCGCGGCTAGCTTCGCCGGGAGGGAGCCGGCGCGACGCGGGGAGGACCTCAGGGCAACCGTGGCCAGGGAAACGACGGTGCCGTTAGATGGGTTTCATTCCTCCCGCGTCGCGCCGGAGGGGAATGGATCATGTGGGTGTCGGCAGGATACCCAATAATTAGTAGAGGAAACGAACCTGCCATCAGAAGCACGCGATATTTTGGCGAACTGATCACGGGCGGTGCGTCAATCTGGCTGGGCGCACCGTCGCGGGCCCGGGGGCCCTCCGACCGCAGGCGGCCATATTGTGGCGCGCCCTTGTACGACGCCTCCCAGCACTCGACCGGCAGCCGGGCGCCTGCCCGCGCGCTCCCGGATTGGCCTGGCTCCCGGCCGCTGCGCTCGTGGCAGCAGGAGGCAACGGAGGCCGTGCGGGAGCACTCGGGGACCAGCTTTCTGGCCTCGGCGACGCCGGCGGCGGGGAAGACGACCTTCGGGCTGCACATCGCCCACCGGATGCTGAGCGCCGGGTTCGTCTCGCGGGTCGTCGTCGCCGGGCCGACCACCCACATCTGCCGCCAGTGGGCCGCGGACGCGGGCCGCTACGGGATCGACCTCGAGCCGAACCGACCCAACTCGGACGGACCGGAGTCGGCTGACTTCGACGGTGTCGCGGTCACCTACCAGACGATCGCGGCCGGGCCGGGAACGCATCGGCAGGCCGCCGCCCGCCGTCAGACCCTCCTGATCGCCGACGAGCCCCACCACATGGGCGACCAGGCCGCCTGGGGCGTGCGCACCCGCGAGGCCTTCGACGGCGCCCGCTTCCGCCTGCTTCTCTCCGGCACGCCCTTCCGCTCCGACAACTCGGCGATCCCTTGGGTCGCCTACGACGATGACGGCATCAGCCGCGCCGACTACGTCTATGGCTATCCGCAGGCTCTGGTCGACCGGGTCTGTCGTCCGATCACCTTCCTCCCCTACGACGGCGAGATGGAGTGGCTCTCTGATGGGCGTCTGCGCAGCGCCGACTTCGACCTCGTCCTGCCGGCGGCGGAGGCGGCGCGGCGGCTGCGGACGGCGCTGAACCCGGAAGGCGAGTGGATGGGGGAGGTGCTGCGCGACGGCGACGCCCGGCTGAGCGAGGTGCGCGCCGACGGGCACCCCGACGCGGGCGGCCTCGTCATCGCCTCAGACCAGGACCACGCGCGGGCGATCGCGGCGCGGCTCGCGTCGATCTCGGGGGAGAAGCCCGAGCTGGTGATGAGCGACAAGCCCGATGCCAGCCGCCGCATCGCCGAGTTCGCCTCTTCCGACAGGCGCTGGCTGGTCTCGGTGTTGATGGTCTCCGAGGGAGTCGACATCCCCCGCCTGCGGGTCGGGGTCTACGCGACCGCGGCCCGGACCGAGCTCTTCTTCCGCCAGGTGGTCGGCCGCTTCATCCGCGCCACCCCCGGGCCGCGCCGCCAGATGAGCTACCTGCTGATGCCGGCCGACTCGCGACTGAAGGCGCTCGCGCACGAGATCGAGCTGGAGCGCCGGCACGCGCTCGACCTCTCGCCGACCGGCGAGGAGGAAGAGGTCGCCGAGCTGGACGAGCCCGATCCTGAGCAAGGCGACCCCGGCGGCGGCTTTGCCGCCCTCAGCTCCGGCGGCGCCGAGCTGGACGAGGCGATCATGAGCGAAACCGCCCTGCAGCTCTTTCCGACCGACGATCCCAAGCCGAAGAAGGCGATCGCCGTCGCGAAAGCCGAGAGCGCGCCGGAGGAGCCCCCGCGGGAGTCCGCCTACGCGACCCGCGAGCGGCTACGCGCCGAGCGCAGCCGCCTGGTCGCGCAGGTCTCCCGCCGCACCGGCAAGTCCCACAAGGAGATCCAGGCCCGGATCAATCGCGCCACCCGAGCCGCCTCAGTCTCCAGCGCCACTATCGGCCAGCTCGAGCGCGGCAACGAGATGCTGCGCCGGGAGCTGTGGCGGTGAGAATCAGGCAACGAAAAAGCCCCGCCGGAGCGGGGCTTTTTCTTAGAGCGGCTGAAGGGATTCGAACCCTCGACCTTCTGCATGGCAAACGATCCACCGAGCAGCCGTGACCGCAGTCTAGAGCCAAAAGGCCGAAAGCGTGCCGTTGAGAGATTCGGCTGAGTCAGGCACGGTTCCGCTGGGTTTGGGCAGCGAGAGCCGCCCGCTGCCCGATCCATCGGAACGGCGGAAGGCCCTACTTTGACCGGCTGCTCCGCCGCTTGTTGCCTCGGTCGCGACGCCGACGCTGTTCGGCCGTCTTGCGACGACGCTCGCGCTTCTCAGCCTCGCTGTGCCGTTGGCCCATCGCTCGGACGACCTGGCCCCGCACGAGCCCTTTGCCCATTCCGGCGAGAACGACACGATCAGCGAATCGTTGTGGCCCAAGAGATTCGTACAGCTTGCCCACCACCTCATCCGCAAAGCTCGCCGTCACGCGCTCGACGCCAGCGAAGTCGATGATCACCTTGACCTCAGGATGAGCGAGGACGAGATTGCGAACCTTGACCCTGACGGGGTTGCCTGCGATGCGCGTCGCCGTGCTACTGGCCTCCTCCGCGATGGAGACCCGCACGTCCTGCTCATCGACGGCGTAGGCGGAGTCCAGATAGTCCCAATCGGTTATGCGGACGCCGTCTTTCAGCAGGGCAGCCTCAAGGTCGAACTCGTGGTCGGTCATAAGCTCGAAGTACACGAGCGTTCCATCTAGCGCCTCATTCGGCCGAAAAAGCTGGCCTCTCGGCGTCGGTTGTACGGCATTGGCCAAGACCAGTGCTTGGCCTGAATGCACGAGGAACGACCCGCGTGCGGCAGTCGCGATACGCATTGCGCCCGCCAAGCCGTTGCCCGCTCCGATCGAGCGGTCGCGCGTCACCCCCTGTTTCATGGCATGGCGAACGGCTCGAACATCGGAGTCCAATCCGGGGTGCTTGCTGGTTCGGATGGTCGTCGGGATTCCACGTCCCGCATCGGCCACGACGAACTGGACTTTTCGGCGACCGGGAGCGACGGTCACGGCGAGGAGGCCGCCTTCATCGGCCGCAGCGTGCTGGAACACGTTGTCCGCGATCTCGTTCATGGCCCATTCCAGTCCGTGCAGAGTCGATCGGCGGACCTGCGCTTTCCGAAGCACCACCTCGCAGGTGTGGTTAACGAGGTGGAGCAGATCCTCGTCGGTCTTGTATCGCGCGACCGGCAGCCATCCGTCGGGATGTTGATCGTTGGTTCCGTAGTTCACCGGGCTTAGATGATGCGCCCAGTTGCTGTAGGCGAAGAGATCGCGCAGCCTGCGGTCTCTCGGCTCGATGACATCGAAGTGCATGCCTTCGCGACGGCAAGTCTCGGCCTGCACCACGAGCTGAGCCATCGCTACAGATTTCATGAAAGTTGAGGCGCTGAAATCGAAGGTGAAGCCAGTCTGCCCCTCCTCTTGAGCCTTGTGCACAAGGCGTCTGAAGGCAGTGGCGTCGCGATGGGACACTTCGCGACCGAAGACGAGGCGATCTCCCCCGACCAGCTTCAGGGTTGCCCTCGGAGGGGCGTTGCTTGGCTGCTTCTTCTTTGCCTTGGCCCGAGCCACCTCCGCAGGGTAGGGCGGCATCCGGTCGTACTTCGATACCCCTAGATATTCGACTGTGCCGCCCGCCCCGCAGCAGTAATTGCGGCAGCCGCTCCCGATTCGACGCAACGAGGTCTCTGGCGGTGCGTTTAGGCTGCCCTCGTGCCGAAGGACGCCAAAGGGAAAGCGCTCGCCGAGGCGAAGCGCGCGCAGCATGACTACGAGCGGAAATTGAAGGCGGCGCGGGAGGAGAGGCGCAAGAGCTTCGCCCGCGCGCAGAAGGCCGGATCGTCGCTGGCGGAAATCGGCGAGGCGGTCGGTTTGCACCGCTCGCGCGTCGGGGAAATCCTCCGAGACAAATAGACCCAACTGTAGGGAAACTCCCTACAGTTCTGCTAGGCTGCTGCCGCTCAGATAAAGCGGCCCCCGGCGGCGCGCTCACGCCAACCGGGGGCCTGACCACAAGGAGACGTGCCTCCTCATGGCTAACGCGAACGATATGGGCGGCGGGTCGCTGGTGCCCCTCGACCTACCCCCGCAGCACATCCCGATCCTGCGCGACCGGCTGACCGCCTGGTTAGACGGCGTGCGGGAGGACCTGGAAACCCCTGACGAGGTACAGCAGCCCGATCAGGCGTGGCAGGAAGCGCGGGCATTTGAGCGCTTGCTGACTGCATTGACGACCGGGAAGATTTGCGTTCCGGACGAGGCGGCGCGATCAGCCATCGAGGTGTCGGCCGCAGCCCACGACAAAGAGAGCGACTACGCGGAAGTCATCACCACTCACGACGCGCTGCATGCCTTGCTCGATGTTCTGGGAGGGGCGCGGCCGTGATCGTCGCCGAGCTACCGATGCAGCGTGCGGTGCTGGCGCTCGTCCTTCGCGAACACCCGGACCCGCTGACGCTCCCGGCGCTGGCGGGTCGGGTGCTGGCGAATCCCCGCACCCTCGTGGGAGGGGTGGCGCTCGCACGCGCCCTGCGCAATCTCGACAACGAGGGCCTGGTTTTCAGTGACGGGTTCGCCGTCCAGCCGAGCCGACCGGCCGTTCACGTCAAGCGCTTGCTGGAGGGATGCTGATGCTCGTCCCCGGCAGGTTCAGCAGTGCCGCGATCAACATCGGCCAGGGCGAGTTAGAGGTGCGCCTAAGCGACGGCGGCAACTGGCAGGTCAAGGTGAAGATGGGCGAAGGCGAGGACTGGCGTCTCCTCTGTCGGGGTCACATCGACGGCACCATCTTTGAGGCTCCGAGGCCCGAGGAGAAGAGGCCGGTCACAGTTGGCCCGGTGCGGGTCGATCCGGCCGCTCGCCGGGTTGAGGTTCATGGAAACGAGGTCCGCCTCACCGCGCATGAATTTGAAGTGATCGCGCTGCTCGCCAGCGACCCCGACCGCGTCTTCACCAAGGAGGAGTTGCAGCGGGAGATTTGGGGGGGCAGGGCTGCGACTCGCACTCTCGACTCCCATGTGAGTCGCGCCCGCGTCAAGCTCCGCAAAGCAGGGGCAGAGGGTTTCATCGTCAACTGCTGGCGTGTCGGCTACAAGCTCTGGGATGGCTGAATGGCCGTGGTCTAAACCGGGAGGCGTTCCGCAGGCTTAACAAAAATAGGGGGACCAATTTCGGGGTTCGTCCCCCTGTTGTATTGGTGGCTAACCAATTTGCACCCCGGCATCGTGGCCCGCTTCCAGGGAAGCTCACCCCTGGATTTAAAGAAAAAGGGGGGGCCACTTTCGCGGCTCGTTGCTCTGTTGAGTATCAGGGCAAATTTTTCACAGCCGCTTTCCCTTCGCCTTTCCCTTCGGGGATGGCTGCGCCTGTCGCTTCTCCTGTCGCTTCGTGGCCCGGTTGGGTCAATGGCCCGCAAACGCGCATCCCAGCGCCGTTTGCGGGCCTTTCGTTTTGCCGACATTCCTACGCCACTCCCAATTCAAAACACCTTCAAGGAGGTCTTCGTCATGTTCTCTATCCGACTCCGATCTACGTCCCTTGCACTCGACGCCTGCGCTATCGCCACCGCGCTGGCTCCACAGCGGCTTTCCACCACCTCGGCGACCGGAATCGCCTTGGTGTTGGGAACTCCGACTCCACAGCCGATCACCGGCTCGGCGCTGGCTTCGCAGCGCCTCGCCGTCAATCGACCGCTGCCCTGGAGGTCAGCGTGAACTGGCAGGCAGGCAATGGCCTGCGAACCCCGGAGAGCAGCGGTGTGCTGCTCGCCTCGCTCGGCGAGCATCGCGTCCTCTCGACCGCCCAGGTGTGGGCGATCCACTACTCGGATCGCAGCCCCCGTCGCGCTCAACAGGCGCTTGCGTACTTGAGGCGGGCGGAACTCGCCGATTACGTCGAGACCCGCCGCTCGCCCCGTCGCGTGTGGTTTCTGACCGAGCGCGGCGCTGATTGGGTTGTGGACGCCGGCGCGCCGCGCCGGCCGAAAGTCCTCAGCCCCGAGCAGGCAGCGGGACCGCTGCGCGCCCATACCCTCGGCGTCAACGAGGTCGGGATCAGCTTCCTGCAGGCGGCGCGCGAGCGCGGCGACGATTTCGACCCGCTGTCTTGGCGGCATGAGGTCGCCCATCCACTCAACCGTGGGCGCGGCCGCGCTCGGCGGACGCTGATCGCCGATGCGGTCTTCACCTATGCCCGCTTTGAGGATCGGGACATTTACATCGAGCAGCGGTTCGTTGAGGTGGATCGCGCCACGCTCTCGGTTGAACGCCTGGTCGCCGAGCTCGCCCGCTACGGCCAGCTTGAACGGACCCGCGAGAAAGGTGGCGGGTCGCTGTGGCGCTACAGCTATCCGGCCTTCCCGCCGGTTATCTGCGTCTTGACGGGTGCCTCTCAGAAGGCGCTCTATCGGCGGCTCGACGTCGCGACGGGATTGCTTGCCGATCACCCCTCGCTCGACCGCGCCTACGGAGTGTCCATCTATTTCTGCCTTTTGGACGAACTCAAAGATCGCGGCCCCTTCGCGCCGATCTTCTACAAGCTCGGAGAGCGGGAGCCGGTGGACTGGCTTGGGCAAAACGACCAACTCGCCGCGAGTGGCGCGGCGAGTCAGAGCGATTGGGCCTGAGCGAAGCGGAGATAGAGGCTGTGGCTACTCGAGTCGCCGATCTGCTCAGGGAGCAGCAGTCCAATGTTGAACTGGTCGACGCCGCGGCGATCGCGCGCCAGTTCGGCGTCAGCCGCGATTTCGTCTACCAGCACGCGGACGAACTCGGCGCTGTGCGACTGGGCAGCGGCCCCAAGGCTCGGCTTCGTTTCGACCCGGCCAAGGTCGGGCGAGTCCTCCGAAAACCGCCCGAGAGGGCCGCGCCGAGAACTCGGCGGCGGGGGACTCGGCGCAGCTCGTCCCTTCTCCCAATTCGCCAACGATGAGGCTTGTCGTCGTCCAAGAGCGGGTGTACCGTTTCTGGAGCATAAGCAGCCCCCGGCGGCGCGCTCACGCCAACCGGGAGCCTGACCACAAGGAGACGTGCCTCCTCATGGCTACAAGCGATCCTATGGAGCGCGGTCATACCGCCGCTGCTCTTTCATCCATCTCTAGCTGTTGCCGCCCCTTCGCCGTGTCCGGGGGTGGTCACTGATGCCCCGGAAAGCCATCGGCGGCGTCATAGAACCGAAACAGGGCCGCGCCTGGGCGATCCGATTCCGGGCTTACGGGAAGCGCCGCTATGTCGCGCTCGGTACCTCTGATGAAGGCTGGACGCGCGAGAAAGCGGAAAAAAAACTCGGCCATGTCCTCGCCGATGTGGAGCGGGGCATCTGGAAGCCGGAAGCGCTGCCGCTCGATCAGGGACCGGCCATTGAGCCGACCTTCCACGAGTTCGCGTCCGAGTGGTTTGAGGGGGTCGCCCCTGAGCTTCGCGAGCGGACCCGCATCGATTACCAGTGGCGACTTTCCAATCACCTGCTGCCGTACTTCGCCAAGCATCGGCTCTCAGCGATCACGGTCGAGGAGGTAGACCGCTACCGGCGCGAGAAGGTGCGCGAAAGCAAGGCGGTCACGGCGGCGCGGCAGCGGCAGCTTGCGATGCCAGAAAAGGATCGGAAGCGGCTCGTTCGGCCTCTCTCCAACGGCTCGATCAACAAGACGATCCGGCTGCTCGCCGTTGTCTTGGAGCAGGCGGTTGAGTACGGGTATCTAGACCGGAACCCCGCTAAAGGGCGGAAGCGACTGCTGAAAGAGGACAAGCCGACCCGCAGCTATCTACAGCCGGATCAGGTCGCGGCGCTGCTGAGCGCGGCCGGGAAAATCGACGCCGACGCGCGAGAGGGCGACACTCGCCGCCGCCGTCCGCTGCTCGCCACTCTGACGCTGGCGGGCCTGCGGATCAGCGAGGCGCTTGATCTGCGCTGGCGGGACGTGAACCTAGAGGCGCGCCGCCTGCGGGTCGCGGCGGCGAAGACCGACGCGGGAGTCCGCGAGGTCGATCTGACTCCCGCGCTTCAAGAACTGCTCGCCGACTACCGGAGCCGCAGCCCGTACACGCAGCCCGGAGATTTGGTCTTCCCGACCGGCGCGGGCAGGCGAGACAATCCCTCCAACGTTCGCAACCGCTTCTTGGATTCGGCCGCGAAGCTCGCCAACGCCGATCTGCGAGCAGCGGGGCGGGAGGCGATGCCGGACGTGACGCCGCACTCGCTGCGCCGCACGTTCATTTCCCTCCTGCTCGCAGCAGGGGCCGATGTGCCCTACGTCATGGCACAGGCGGGACATACCGACCCGAAGATGACGCTTGGCCTGTACGCCAAGGTGATCGCATCCAAGACCGATCATGGCGCGGCTCTAGATGGCATCGTCGCGGCTGCGGTCTGATGGGGTGGCCCGACCGGGCCTTTCAGGTTCCTGCCCAAGTGAGCCCCTCCCCTTCATCCGAATCTCGGAGCAGGCGGTAGAAGAGGTACTCGGCCTCAATGAGGGTGGTAATCAAAGACACCGTTCCAACAATGTCTCGGCCTCGCAGGTGCTGTTCGTATGCAGCCCGTTGATTGGGGCGCTCCTCCTTCAAGGTCGGAGGAAAGAGTTCGTCAGCGGCTCGCCACTTCCATCGCGGTCCTGCGCCCGCACGCCAATGCCGCAACTCGGCTGCCGGTAGAGGCCCAAAATGCAGGAGCTTCCCAGCGAGCCAGCGCAGGCCCTGTAGCTCGCTCCGACTTAGGTATGCGCCCTTTGCGAGAAGCGCGAACGTCCAATCCTTGTATGGGCTGCCATCGTGCTCTCTCGCTGTAATTTCGGTAGTCAACTCCCGGGGGAGCGGTTCTTTTCGCCGATTCAAGAACTCATCAGTTGCCTGCGATGACCGCTCTCTTACATCGGCGATCAAGACGTCCTGCCATATGTGGGTCATCAGTTCATCCAGTCCGCGAAGCCAAGCCATCATCTCGACAAGGGCAACTGAGAGAGCGCTAGCCCCATGCTCATCGGTTCTGCGGGGGGCGTCACTCACCCGGCCACTTGCGGAATCCACTGCATAGATGGTGAGCTTGATGCGCTCGTACAACTCGGCCCGCGTCTCCGAGCCGGTGGCGGCAAAGCCGAATCCCGCAGGCTCGGGGGGTTTGCCCTGCGCGATGACGGCCTCGGCCTTCGCAATGAGTTCCTCCCGTCGAGATTCCTCCTCGGCCGGTGCGCCGCCTAGCTCGACAAGCGCTCGGTGCATCATCGGGGGGTCGTCAGCTGGGTCAACCCATTCCACGACCCAAGCCCGCTGCGGCTCTAGCTCACCTGGCTCATACCAATCCTCGACGATCACCAAATCGCCCGAGATTCGCGCCTCGGGTTTCATTCCCGGCGCGGTAGCTCCACCTGCCCTGTGTCGCTCGGCGCTCAAGACTGATAACCCAGGTGATTACGGACAGCAGCAAGGCCCTCAAGGCAAATCTCGACTTCCGCTGCCGGTCCGCCTCGCTGCCAGGTTGCCATGTCGCGGGCTTTTTCCAGGTTTGAGCGATTGTCCTCGGCGGGCACCTGGTCTTGCGCTTCCCGCTGTTTCTGTAGGTGTGTGTTGCACCCGTCTCGGAATATCGGAAGCAGAGCGGGGCTCTGAGCCTTAAGGAGCCTATGAATCTTCTGCCTAAAAGTGCTGGCCTTTTCCTGCCAGTCGTCCGGAGCCTCACCCCCCGCCACTTCCACCGTGGATCCTCGAACCTCAGGTTGGACGGGTGCAGAAAGTTCGGCGTAGAGAGCCATTCCCGCCCGGATCAACGAGTCGAGCGCCGAAGGTAAGTCATCGGCAGTGGTTTGAGGATCGTTGATTTCGAATGCCTCTGGGAATCCGACCGTCTTGCTTGGGTCTTGAATGGCGTTGGCGTCTTGGATGACCGGCAACGGAAAGCCCAAAGTGACGCCGACAGTCTTCGATAGCGGAGGAACGTTCTCTCCTTGGACGGTGACCGTAACCTCGAAATGCGGGGCCTTGATTGCCTGCGAGTTGGCCTTAAGACCTCGGCGTAGGTTCTCGTCGGTCACCAACCAGAACTTGTCGCCGAACATCTCCTGAATCACGGTGTCAATAGCTACGGGAGCGCCGTTGGCGGGGATATCGCGCTCAACTTCTTCCGTATTGGGTGGCAGGGGGTTTGCCCATCGTCCATTTGCCGGACCGGCGAGAACTTCGCCTCCAGGATCGCGGACGACGACCGTTGGTCTGATATCTCGCGCTCGTTGGCCACCATGGGGGTTGACCAAGTTGAAGACAACGGGAACACCATTCCAGTTCTCCACGAAGACGTTGCTTTCATGGACGGGCCGAGGCTTCCCGACTTCGACAGGTCCGAATTGAAGCCCGGTCCTCGACTTTCCCAGCCGGTCACGCAGAGACAGCGCCAGATGCCCAATGAGGAGTACGAGAGTAAGCACAGCAAGTCCGACTAAAGCGACCGCAACCGCAGGAAGGCCGCTGAGAATCGCCCAAGCTAGAGCGACAAGGGCCGAGAGGCCCGCCCAGGCCATCGCAGGAGTTACCAGCCAACCTCCGACCCAACCCCCCAAACCAAGTAACCGCCTCCGCATTTGGGCAGAAGATATCGCCGGACCTAGTCGCCGCTTACGGACCTTTCAGGGAGAGCCGCAGGTCCTCACTTTTTGGGCAGCAACGGGCAGCGGAGGCGAAAGTCAGGAGGTCGCTGCGCGGGTGTCGCAGGTGCCGAACACAGAAAAGCCCCGCCGGAGCGGGGCTTTCCTTGAGAGCGGCTGAAGGGATTCGAACCCTCGACCTTCTGCATGGCAAGCAGACGCTCTAGCCAGCTGAGCTACAGCCGCACGGGAGGCATTCTAGCTGTGGCGGCGGGAGCGGCGCGCTAGCCTGCGCAGGGAGGAGAAGATGCTTTTCCGCCAGATCATCCACGAGGACCTTGGCTGCGCCTCCTACTTCGTCGCCGATCGCGAATCGGGAACGGCGGTCGTGGTCGATCCGCAGTGGGACATCGACCCCTACCGGCGGCTGGCGGGGCTGCACGGGGTGCGGATCGGGCACGTGCTCGAGACCCACAACCACGCCGACCACGTCTCCGGGCACGGGCGGCTCTGCCGCAGCACCGGGGCGACGGTGCACGTGCACGAGCTGGCGGAGGCGGAGTACCCGCACGAGGCGTTCGGCGACGGCTGGAAGCTGGAGCTGGGCGACCTCGAGGTCGAGGCGATCCACACGCCCGGCCACCGGCCCGAGCACACCTGCTTCCTGCTCAGTGACAAGGGGCGGGGCGGTGCGCCCTGGGCGCTGCTGACCGGCGACTCGCTGTTCATTGGCGACGTCGCCCGCCCCGACCTCGCGGTGGAACCCCGTGAGGGGGCGGCCGACATGTTCCGCTCCCTGCACGAGCGCCTGCTGACCCTCCCCGGCGAGGTCGAGGTCTGGCCCGGCCACCTCGGCGGCTCGCTCTGCGGCGGCTCCGGGCTCGACCTCAAGTCCTCTTCGACGGTCGGCTTCGAGCGCCGCCACAACCGCGCCCTGCAGATAACGGACGAGGCCGAGTTCGTCGAGGACCAGGTCGGCTCGCTCGGCGACAAACCACCGAACGTCGAGCGCATCGTCGGTCTCAACCGCGGCCCCCTGGTCGAGGACTTCGGGACGCCGGCGCCGCTCAGCCCCTACGAGGTCGAGGAGCTGGTCGAGGACGGGGCGGTGGTGATCGACGGCCGCACCAACGATCAGTTCGACGAGGCCCACATCGAGGGGGCCCTCAGCGCCTCCTCCTACGACACGGGCTTCGCGACCAAGGTCTCGCGCGTCGTGCCCGAGGGCTGCGACATCGTCGTTGTCGCCGCGTCCGACGGGGACGAGCGCCACGCGGCGCAGCTGCTGGCTTCGGTCGGGCTCGCCGTCCGTGGCTACCTCGAGGGCGGGATGACCGCCTGGCGCACGGAGGAGCGGCCGGTCCACCGGATCGAGCTGATCGACCCCGAGGAGCTGGCCCGTCGCGTCGACGGCGACGGCGGCCCGGTCGTCCTCGACGTCCGCAACGCCTCGGAGTACGCCGGCGAGCATATCCCCGGCTCCCTCCACATTCCCTACGGCGACCTCGCCGGCCGGCTCGAGGAGCTGCCCCGCGACCGCCGGATCGCGACGATCTGCCGCGGCGGCAAGCGCAGCGGCCTCGCCGCCTCGATCCTGCAGCGGGCCGGCTTCGAGGTCACCCACGTCGGCAAGGGCGTGGGGGTCTGGCGGGAAGGGGGACACCCAGTCGAGAATGGCGCGGCCTCTACCGCCTTCAGTCCTTAGGCGGGCCTCCTTTGACTTTGGCCTGACATTTGTCAAACGGCTCCCGTTTATGTCCTGCACGTGCAACGGGCGTCGTGGTCGCTGACTGGTCGTCTGCGGCGCCCGCTGCACGTGCTGCAGCAGGACCGCGAGCCTGAGAGAATGGCGCCGATGGAGCCTTCGCGCCCCCACGACCTGGTTCTCTTCGGGGCGACCGGCTTCACGGGAGGCCTCACCGCCGAGTACCTCGCCGCCCACGCCCCCGCGGAGATGCGCTGGGCACTGGTCGGTCGCAATCGCGCCAAGCTGGAGGCGGTGAAGGAGCAGCTGGCGACGGCGTCGCCACAAGCCCCGTCCCCTGATCTGATCGACGCCGACGCGGCCGATCGCGAGGCCCTGCGCGGCGTCGCCGAGTCCACCCGGGTCGTGATCACCACCGTCGGCCCCTACGCGCTGCACGGCGAGCCGCTGGTGGCGGCCTGCGCGGCGGCCGGGACCGACTACTGCGACCTCACCGGCGAGCCCGAGTTCGTCGACCGGATGTGGGTTGAGCACCACGCCGAGGCGGAGCGCACGGGCGCCCGGCTCGTCCACTGCTGCGGCTTCGACTCGATCCCTCACGACCTCGGCGCCTACTTCACGGTCCAGCAGCTGCCCGAGGCCGTGCCCCTGACCGTCAACGGCTACGTCCGCAGCAACGCCAGCTTCTCCGGCGGCACCTTCCACTCGGCGATCAACGGCTTCGGTCGCGCCCGGCAGACGCTTAGCGCGGCGAAGGAGCGGCGCGCAGCCGAACCGCGACCGAGCGGCCGCGAGATCCACTCGGCACCGGCGCGGATCCGCCGCGAGGATCGGCTCGGTGGCTGGGCGGTGCCGCTGCCGACGATCGACGGCGCGATCATCCGTCGCTCCGCCGCCGCCCTCGACCGCTACGGCCCCAACTTCACCTACGGCCACCACATGGTCGCCAAGCACCTGAGCACGGTCGGTGCGCTCGCCGCCGGGATCGGCACCGGGTTCACGCTGGCGCAACTGCCGCCGACGCGGAAGCTGCTGCTGAAGATGAAGGCGCCGGGGGAGGGGCCGAGCGAGGAGAAACGCGAGAAGAGCTGGTTCAAGGTCGTCTTCGTCGGCGAGGGCGGCGGCACCCGCGTCGTCACCGAGGTCAAGGGCGGCGATCCGGGCTACAGCGAGACCTCGAAGATGCTCGCCGAGTCCGGCCTCTGCCTTGCCTTCGACGACCTTCCCGCCAAATCCGGCCAGCTGACTACCGCGGAGGCGATGGGCGATGCCCTGCTCGAGCGGGTGCAGAAGGCCGGCATCTCCTTCCGCGTAGTCGAAACCACGGAGACCGGGTAGGGAGCCGCTATGGACGATCAGCAGGTACTCGACCGCATCGACAAACTGGTCCAGGAAGAGGAGGACCTCCTCCACCGCCACGAGGGCGAGGGCCTGGGCGACGACGAGCACGCCCGCCTCGAAGAGCTGAAAGTCCAGCTCGACAAGGCCTGGGACTACCTGCGCCAGCGCCGCGCCCTCCGCCGCGCCGGCGACGACCCCGACGAGGCCAGCATGCGCGACGGCGGCACCGTCGAGGACTACGAGCAGTAGCGCCGCACGAATCCACCTGAGCGGCGCTAGGCTTTCATCCGCTCCCGGCGCCTTGGCGGAGTGGCTACGCAGCGGCCTGCAAAGCCGTTTACACCGGTTCGATTCCGGTAGGCGCCTTCGGCTCTGGCAAGCGGGGTTTGGCTTGTTAGGGCGCTTTGCGCGTCTTTTTCAGGCCGCTCCCTCGTCCGGCTGGGTCCGGTTATTGCCGATTATCTGGATGTAAAACTGGCCCACGACTGGCCCACGACTGGCGCGATTTTGTCTTTGGTCCTGATTCCAACCAAGATGCCTGCGATTATCGGATCATGAAATGGGTGGCCACCCTTTCGGCGCGACAGGCTGATGTTGATCGGCTGTTGTCTCAGGAGATCGAGATCTTGTCTGAGGACCCTGACGATTCGGATCAATTGCTCTTGACTCTTCTCGGTCTCGACGGCGAGATGGGAGACGAAGAGGAATCTGCCTTCGTGTGGGCCAAGATCGAAGCGCTGGTCGAGCGCCTCAACGGAATTGGCAAGCTTCGCTGGGGTCGGGCGTTTGAGGGTGTTTCAATCGCTGGACTTAGATCCGTTGATGAGGACGGCCAAGTTACTCAGCACGTCATTGTTGGACCCGCCATTGAGCACATGCTCCCCGAGGACTACGCCGATATGGTCGAGCGACTTGGGAATCCAAGGCCTGCCCTTCCGGACGGACTAGACCTTATAAACGAGCTGAGGCTGGCTCAGTTGCTGAGGTTGGCCGACAGCCTGCCTGAGGCCGCCCGTGCAGTGCATCTCGTCGCATTGATGCTTCAGGGCGATGAAGAGATCGATTGGACCGCTGGTTTTGCGGCTCTTGAGATTGTCGAACATCACCTCAGTTCGAGGGAACTGAAGGGGCAGGACCTTGGGTGGTGGACGAAGCGAGAACGCGAAAATTTTAGGGCGACGGCTAATAGTCCCGAGATCCTCGGACATAGCGCCCGGCACGGCAAGCCATCAGGCCTGCTAAAGGCACGGATGACGACGAAGGAGGCGAGTTGGTTTGTGCGGCGAGTTGTCGCTAGGTGGCTGGTATTTCTCGAAGACCAAGAGCCTGATTCGGCGGACCTGGAGCTAATTGAACGCTAGTCCGCCTGACCGATGGGCTCCGAGAGCGGTACAGGGAGGAGAGAACTGGAGGAGGGAAGAGGGCAAGCCAGATTTGGCTTGCCGATGCGGACCCATCTCCGGTTATCGCCGGTTGTTTCCGGTTGTCCAAGTGGCGGACTGGCGCATCACTGGCGCGTCTAGTGCCGATGGCATGACGCCTTGACGTCTTAGCGGCCGAAGACTAAGCCCGGAACCCGATTCTCGACGTAACTGAGAACTTCCCGATCATTCGCGAGAATTCTGATTTCTCCCTGGGCACCGTTGAGCGTCACGGTGCACGTCCAAGCAGCCGAAAGATTCTTTGGGACACGAGCCGTCCGCTCGCATTCAACCCCTTCAACGTCTCTCTGCGCGCTGATTATCTCCTCCACTTCACCCGTTCTCCAGGCCCGGCCCCCTCGGGGTTCCGGAGGAGGGAGCTTCACCGATCCTTCTCCTTGCGGTGAAATGACTGGCTTATGTTCGGCCTGAGTGGTGGAGTCCGAATCCCCACCACACCCTGCTAGCAGGAGAAGGAGAAGCGCAGCGATGCATCGGGCGATGTTCTGCTTGTTCATAGGTTCTCTCAGGGGGGCGGCGGCCACTTGTCCCTGCGTCGAGTGGTCGGCAACATCTTACAACTCCCCGCCGCAGATCCAGCAAGCGAGAATCTCACGCACACTTCAATACGAGCAAAGCCATTCTGGTTGAAATAGTAGCGATGCAGGGTGAAGCTACCTTCTGCACCGGCCCCCTTTGGCCGAGCTGGTTGTGCCTGTCCATCAACCTTGATCCAGGCTTGAACGCGCACCTTTGACGAGCAACTCCATGAGACTCGCGCAGTGACCGTGTGTTCTCCGTAATATTCGAAATCAGCAGTCCAGCCCATTTCGTCCGTGACAGTTCCCCCAAAGTTGCATGAGGGTCCAGGTACCTGTATTGGGCGAGAACTCGCGGACTGGGCCGGGCAGTGTTTCGTCGAACAAGTGCCTTCCACGTCGAAGTTGTTGACTGGATCAGCATTGCCGTAGTCGTACCGATTGGCCGACCCTCCGGGATAGATGTCCATGGAAATGAAGCGCCCGATTCCAGGGACGTAGCTCCGCAGGCCCATTTGAATCACCCCGGACGGTAGTTCCGTGCTGCGCTGCTTTCCGCCGAGCCAGCCGAAGCGGCCTGCTTCACCTGAGACTCGATTGCCGAACTCATCAAAGCTGAAGGTGGCTTTTAGTTTGGTCACCGTGGCGCTGAGCGCTGCGGTGGCGACAACATCGCCGTGAAGGTTGCTTAGCTGCAGAACGGGTTCGGAGCCACTTTCTTGTACCGCCGCCAGTTCCCCGCCTATGCCAGCGATGTTTCGGGTCCAAGTCGATCCACGCTCCGTCCAGGCTGGCGAATCGCCAGGAGCGGCATAGTGGAAGACTTCGGTCCCTTCGAGCCCTCCCGCCTGTAGGCGCTGTCGTTGCCTCAGCGTCGAGTCGAGCTGGAACGTGTTCGTTACACCGTTTTGCGACTGCGTCGCCACCATGTCGTTGCTGAAATAGGTGGTCGAGAGGGCTTTTCCTCCAGCCAGGTTCGCCGGCAGACTCGTGATCCGGCCAAAGCTGTCATAGGTCAGACCTTCGCCGAGAAGGCGATCAGCGGTGTCGTAGCTGTATTTCTGAGTGGTTCCCCCTGAGCTGGAACACACCGCACCCATGCCGGGGGTCGACGTCATTTCTTCACGGTTCGAGTTTTTGTCGTACTTGTAGGTGCGGGTCGTACAAGTGCCACCCGTAGGCGTTTCCCGCGCGGTGGTCAGCCGGCCGAGCTTGTCGTATTCGTATTCGTCTTTTCCGAGCGTGCCGTCTTCGAAGAGGATCTGGCCACGCGCGGAGCGGTCGACCTCGAAGCTGAGCCATTCGCAGCTCGTACCGCAATTGCTCGCCTTGGTGTAGGTGAGCCCGACGGGCGAGCCCGTCTCATCGAAGCTGGTTTCGGCAGTCAGGCCGTTTGGTAGACCGCGTTTCACAAGCTGCCGATCAGCGTCGTAGCTTGCCGAAAAGGTGCCCGCGGCCGAATCTTCGAGTTCCACCATTAGGCCAGTGACGGCATCGTATTTCAGCGTCTGGGTTCCTTTGCCGTCATTGAGGGAAGCCAGCCTGCCGAGGAAGTCATAACTGGCGATTGCAGTGTTGCCGTCGGCATCTTTGTAGCTGGTTACACGGCCGAGCGTGTCGTAGGTGGAGCTCGTTACTTGCGTGTCACAGCCTGGTTCGGACCCCGGGCAAACGAACTGTTGGGTGGTTGGCAACCCCAGGGTTGAGCTATAGAGGGTTTCGACCTTTGGAATTGAAACACCGCCGCCGACGATTTCCTCCGTTTTCTCACGCCCGGCAGCGTCAAAGGTGGTAATGGTTATTCTGACGTTTTCCGTCCCGCCGCCAGGGGCTTCCGTGACTTCCGTCGGTAGGCCGAGCTGGTTGTACGAGAGGAATTTTCTAACAGGCATCTGCGGCTGCCCCGCGGTGCCTGGCTGCGCTGCCGGTTCGATCTTGCACGGTAGGCCGGCATAGGCGGCCTATCCATCCTGGGTCTACCGAGACTTTGCTGCTCGCGGGAGGACCGATGTGGGAGAACTTGTCTTTCTTGCACTTGCCGAGCGATGACGACGATCCCGTTGTACGGGGACCTCGTTACGTCTGTGAAGGCCGCCAGATGAGCAACTTCCAAGCGTGGGTTCCTTCGGAGGACGAAATCCAGAAGATGCAAGAAGGTGCGCCGCCAACCTGGCCTAGCGCGTGACCCCCAAGCCAAACTGGCCCATTTACTGGCCCACGGCCGGGCAGAACCGCTCTAGAAAGCGGGAAATCGGTATATATACCGGCCTGCAAAGCCGTTTACACCAGTTCGATTCTGGTAGGCGCCTCTGGCTCTGCGGTCTGCGTGGTCCGCGCGTCCCGGATTAAAAGACGCGCCGGAACAGATAGATCGCCAGCAGGACGAGGATGATGATGATCAGGATCGTGACGATGCTCATTGTTCTCCTTCGGGTCAGGAATAGGACTGCGCAGCTTCATCCCCCGGAACTGGATGGGTCAAACTTCCCGACCTGCTGCATAGGGCGGATATGGAGTAAGAGCGGGACCGGCGGGTAGATCCCCGGGCGAAGTGCGAGCGGTGACCAGCCACGACGATTTCGAGACCCAGTACTGGCTGCGGACGGCGGCGGCTGGGAGCTGGGTGACGATCCTGATGGCGCTGGCCGGATTCGCGTACGTGGCGTTCTTCGCAGAGGCGGATCACCGGGTGGGGCTGGGGGCCATGCTCGTCGTGGTCGCCGCCTCCGGGCTGCTGGCGCAGTTCGCCGTCCCCTGGCGACGGATCGTCGCCTCGTCCTGGCGTGAGCGCGCCTTCCTCTGCTGGGCGCTCCTCACCGTGGCGATGATCTGGACGCTGGCGATGATGGACGGAGGCTCGGAAAGCCCCCTCCGGGTCGCGCTCTTCCTGCCGCTCATCTTCGCCTCGCTCTCCTTCCCGGTCCGCCACGTGGTCATCGTCTGGCTCGCCGACCTCGTCGCCTTCCTCGCCCTCGCGGTGACCGGTGACGTCAGCGGGGGCTACGTTCTCGTCTACTGCTCAGTCCTCGCCGGGACCGCGACGATGGCCCTCTGGCAGGCGAAGAACCACGACGCCTGGCGCCGGGAGCTCGCCCGCAGCTCGAACATCGACCCGCTGACGCAGCTGCTCAACCGGCGCGGCTTCGCGATCGCCGCCGAGCGCGCCTTCACCGCGCTCGCCCGCCATGGCCGGCCGGTGACGCTGGCGGTGATCGACCTCGACCACCTCAAGGTCTACAACGACGAGAACGGACATCAGGCGGGCGACGAGCTGCTCTGCTGGGTGGGGGAGCGGCTCGCGGCCTCGGTCCGGGGCGGCGACTCCGTCGCCCGCCTCGGCGGCGACGAGTTCGGGGTGCTCCTGCCCGACACCTCGCCCGAGGCGGCGAGGCCGGTCCTCGATCGCCTCGCCCAGTCGCTGGCGGAGCGGGCGCCGCACTGCGTCGGCGTCGCCAGCGCCCCCGGGAAGGGGGCGAGCTTCGACGACCTCTACCGCGCCGCCGACACCGCTCTCTATGAGCGCAAGCTGGTGCGTTCCGCGCAAAGCCCCCCGGCGCGCCTTGAGACAAATTAGGTACGGGCGTAGCCTTCATAAGGTGACTGAGAGGTCGGCAGGGGCTGAAAAGTCAGCGAAGGGCAAGGGGTCCCGAGGAGACGCGCGGCTCGCGCGCCTCTACCTGGAAGCGCTGCGGGCGGCCGACGCATCCGGCGCCTACCGGATCGCGACGGCGGCGCTGCGGCAGGGGATGACCACTCCCGAGCTTTACCAGCGGGTTATCACGCCGGCGATGCACCGAATCGGCGAGCTCTGGGAGCGGGGGGCGATCACGGTCGCCGACGAGCACCTGGCGACGGCCCTGACGAACCGGATCCTGGCGGCACTGCGCCCGCCGCCGGGCAGAGCCGCGCCGCGCCGGGGCCGGGCCCTGCTCGCCGCCGTGGAGGGCGAGCAGCACGCCCTTGGCCTGCGAATGGCCGCCGACCTGCTCGAAGACGCCGGCTACGACGCGATCTACCTCGGGGCCGACGTCCCCACCGGCGCCCTCCTGCAGGCGGTGGAGTCGCTCTCGCCGGACCTGGTCGCCGTGACGGCGACGCTGGCGACCCTGGCTCCTCGGCTCGAAGCGGTGGCCGCAGCGCTGCAGCGGGAGCACCCGGGCCTCGGCGTGCTGGTCGGCGGACAGGCCGCGCCCCCCCGCATCGACGGGGGGACGCTGGTCCGGGACCTCGAGCTGCTGCCGGAGCGGGTGCCCAGCTCTCAGGTGTGATTCGGGCCGTCGTCGGCGCCGCCACCGCCGGAGCCACCGCCGCCCTGCGGCTCGACGTGCTTGGCGACGAGGCCGCTGTCGGTGCGCCTGGCGTCGACCTGGATCCGCATGTCTCTATGGAGCGCGCCGAAGCCGCTGATCCGCTCGAACTGGGTTCTGCCGTTGACCTCGATGCGGATCCGCTTTCCGCTTTGGGTGGCGACGCGGAAGCTGCGATCCCCGGAGTTCTTGGAGACGACGGTGCCGTCGATGTGCCGAAGAGCCGCCTGGGCCGGGAGGGCGAGCACGCCCACCATCAGCGCCGCGGCCAGGGCCGTCATCGCGAGTAGAGCCGATCGTCTGCTGGTCATGTTCCCTGCCTTTCGTATTGGTGGTCCCTGCCATACGAACACCCGGCTGCCCGGGTTCAAAACCGGTTAGACGCCCCCTTTGCGGGTACCTAGGGCGTGTCCACCAGTTGCAGTGCAATCCGAGACCAGGGAACCAGGAGGACGAGATGGCTGAGAGGACCGGAGAGCGGACGCTCACGGACCGCGATGGCGACGGCGTGCGCGACCGAGACGAGATTCGCGATAGCGACGGAGTGCGCGATCGCAATGGAGTGCGCGACGACCGTGCGGTTGGCAGGCGTGAAGGCGCAGCCGGTCCGTCCGTCATTCGCGAGCGCCAGCGCGACGAATACGGAGGCTTCAACCTCGGCGCCGCCTTCTTCGGCTGGCTGGTCGCGGTCGGGATCGCGGTCCTGCTGACGGCGCTGCTGAGCGCTGCGGGAGCGGCGATCGGGCTGACCAACCTGAGCGAAGGGGAAGCGGAATCGAACGCCGAGACGATCAGCATCGTCGGCGGCATCCTGCTCATCGTCGTCCTCGCGATCAGCTACTACGCGGGCGGTTACGTCGCCGGGCGGATGTCCCGCTTCGACGGCGGGCGGCAAGGCCTCGGCGTCTGGTTGTTCGGATTGCTGGCTACCGTGGCGCTGGCGATCCTCGGCGCCATCGCCGGCTCCGAATACAACCTCTTCTCGCAGCTGAACCTGCCGCGGATCCCGATCGACGAAGGCTCGCTGGCGGGCGGGGCGGCGATCGCGCTCATCCTCGTCCTCGTGGCGACGCTGCTCGCGGCGATCTCCGGCGGCAAGGTGGGGGAGCGCTACCACCGCAAGGTCGATCGCGCCGGCTTCGAACCGCGGGAGGGCGAAACCCGGCGGACGGCGGCGGCCTAGCTCGGCCGCTGCCAGTTCGGCCGCAGGTAGGCCTCCTCGAAGCCGGCCTTGAGGATGTTGCGATAGCTCGCCGCCGGTCGCTCCGGAACCCGCTCCCCCGTCTCGACGAGGAGGGTCCGGCAGCCGGCCGCGGCGGCGTCGCTTATCCGCCGCCGCAGGAGGGCGGTCTGGCAGCCGCGGCCGCGAGCCTCCTCCAGGGTCGCGCCGATTCCCAGCTCGGCGATCCCCTTGGCGATCAGCATCGCCCCGCAGGCCTGGGCTTCGCCGCCGACCTGGGCGACGTAACAGCGCCAGCCGGGGCGGCCCGGCAGGTGGGCGAAGAACTCGGCGCCCCAGGCGGGCATCCCGAAGCCAAGGGCGGCGATCGTTCCGAACGGCGCCTCGTCGGGCGCGTTCACCTCCACCACCTCGATCCCGTCGGGCTCGGGAAAGCGGGGCGGGTGCGGGTCGCGGACGAACTTCATCCAGGCGTAGGAGGGCTCGAAGCCGTTCTCCCGCAGCCACGCCTCGGCCTTGTCGCTACCGGCCAGGCCGGGGGTGACCGAGACGTAGGGAGTGGATCGCTCCTCGGCCCAGGCGACCGCCGCCTCGAGGTCATGCTGCTCGGCCTCGGCGGCCCCGAGGACGAGGTTCAGCATCCCGACCCGGCCTAGCTCGCGGACCACGGTCGCCTGCGTCGCCCCGAACCGGCGCCATTCGATGCCGCGCTCGGCGGCGACCTCGGCCGGGACCGATTCCCAGATCTCTCGCCAGAAGCGGCGATCGACCCGGTCCAGCTCGGTCGAGTCGTAGGCGACTCCGTTCCTGGTCGTGCCGGCACCCATCGGGTGGCAGCATAGGCTGCGGCGATGAGCGAGCGGCGACCATCGGAGCAGGTGCCCGGCGACCAGGTGATCGTCCTCTTCGGCGCCACCGGAGACCTCGCCAGGCGCAAGCTGCTGCCGGGAATGTTCCACCTCGCCCAGGTGGGGCTGATGCCGGAGCGGTTCCGGATCCTCGGCGCCGCCCGCAAGCCCCTCGGCGACGAGGAGTTCCGGGCGCTGGCGCGGGACTCGATCTTCGGCTCGGGGCGCAAGCCGGAGGACCCGGAGACCTGGGAGCGGTTCGCCGAGTCGCTGCGCTTCGCCGGGGTGGGCGAGGGAGTCGGCGATCTTCAGCGGCAGATCGAGTCCGCGCGCCAGGAGCTCGGGGGAGAACCGGAGCTGCTCTTCTACCTCTCGCTGCCGCCGCAGGCGGCCGCCGGCACCGTCGACGGGCTGCGGGAGATGGGCCTCGAGCCCGGCGCCCGGGTCATCACCGAGAAGCCGTTCGGCACCGACCTGAGCAGCGCCAGACAGCTGAACCGGCGCCTGCACTCGGTCTTCGCCGAGCACTGCATCTTCCGCATCGACCACTACCTGGGGCGGGAGGCGGTTCAGAACCTGCTGGCGCTGCGCTTCGCCAACGGCATGTTCGAGCCGGTCTGGAACCGCAACCACATCGACCACGTCCAGATCGACGTCCCGGAGACGCTCTCGATCGAGATGCGCGGCTCCTTCTACGAGGAAACGGGCGCCTTCCGCGACATGGTCGTCACCCACCTCTTCCAGGTCCTCGGCTTCGTGGCGATGGAGCCGCCCGTCTCGCTGGAGCCGAGACCGCTCGGGATCGAGCGCGAGAAGGTCTTCGAAGCGATGCCGAAGCTGCGGCCGGAGGACGTCGTCCGCGGCCAGTACGAGGGCTACCGCGAGGAGGACGGCGTCGCCGCGGACTCCGACACCGAGACCTTCGTCGCCGTCAAGGCCGCGGTTGACAACTGGCGCTGGGAGGGGGTGCCGTTCTACCTGCGCTCCGGCAAGCGACTGCAGGAGAGCCGCCACCTGCTGACGGTCGCCTTCAAGCGCCCGCCGCGGCGGATGTTCCCGCTCGACTGCAATCAGATCGCCGAGTCCTTCGGCCATGACCACCTCACCTTCGAGCTCGGCGACCCGGGCAGCATCTCCGCCTCCTTCCTCGCCAAGGTGCCGGGCCCGCGGATCCAGCTCGGCGAGGCCCACATGCGCTTCAGCTACGCCGACACCTTCGGCGGCCCGGAGGAGGCGCTCGACCCCTACGAGCGGCTGATCCACGACGTCATGCTCGGCGACCGCACCCTCTTCACCAGCTCCGAGGCGATCGAGCGCCTCTGGGAGGTCTCCGAGTCCGTGCTCGAGAGCCCGCCCCCCGCGATCCCCTACGAGCCCGGCTCCTGGGGGCCGCCCGAGATCGACCAGCTGATCGCGCCCCGCCGCTGGCACCTCCCGAACGACCACGTCTGAGGCAGAGGGCGGAGGTAGGTCCGCACAGCTTGGCGCGGATCAAACACGGTCGCGCGCCCTTTCCGGCGGAAACTGGAGAACATGCACAGTTGCTTTTGACCGATAGGTAGCGCCTGGGCTAGCTTCGTCGGCAAGCATGAACGGGAAGCTGAAAATGGCCCTTATCGGGTTCGCTGCCGCATTGATGCTTGGCCTCGCCCCAGCGTCCACGCTTGCCGGAGAACCAGTGGTGGACCCGGTAGGAGCGGATATCACCTTCTCTGGGGGTGGAAACGCCCTCTTGAACACCGTCTGGGTGGGAAATGTCGCCTGTCAGAATGTCGACGCCAGCGGAACAATCGGTTCGACTGGAAAGGCAGGGACGATGACTCTGGACATGACAGGGTGTCACGTCATCTATCTGGGGTTCACATATGCCTGCCAGTCGACCTCCGCGCCCCTTTCGAACACAATAAAACTCGCGGGAACGTTCGAAACCACCTACCTGACCGACGCCAAGACGAAACCGGGCATCAAGTTCGATATCGCTGTCACCCGCATCGCCTGCGGCTACGGAGCCCCCCCGCCTACGTTTGCCACGTTGTCCGGCAGCGTCCTCGGCACACTTTCGGTACCCGCCTGCGGGATCGAATCCAACAAAGGGACAATCAATTTCGAAGGGGATGAACAGATCACAGGCACAGGCCCCTCGGTCACGCTGACGTCGACAAATGCCGTTGAAACCGAACAAGCCCCCGGGGGATTGGGCGCTGACATATCTGTCGAATTCAGTAAAGCAATCAAAGTGACATGCGTCTAGAGCTTTCGGCTCGCCCCAGAACGGAAAAGGGCCCCGATCGGGGCCCTTTGTTTCCGAAGGACGTGCCACCAGAGAGTCCTTGACCCGCTGGCTCGTCGGTCCTCAAGCTTTTGAAGTTCCTATCCCCAAACACCGGAAAGGTCTGAAGGTTGCACCTCTTGCATCGACGGTTGCAAGCATTCCTTTAGCCACTACCCGTCTTTCTCCTGCCCATTGCTAGATTCCGGGATCCCGGGCGTTTAGCTCAGTTGGGAGAGCGCCAGCTCGACAAGCTGGAGGTCACTGGTTCGAGCCCAGTAACGCCCATCGGGTGCGCCTATGAGCCCGGGAGGCTCCGGATGAAGACGAGACGAGGGCCGTTTTCGTCCTCGTCGTCGCGATCCGGGGCGCGGCTGAAACCGATCGAGGCGTAAAGGTCGTGGGCGTCGGCCTGGGCCGGTCGGCTCCAGAGGGCGAGGGCGGATGCGCCGCGCTCCAATGCGAGTCCGATGCAGTGCTGGACCAGGGACCGGGCGATGCCGTGGCGCCTGTAAGGCTCGGAGACGGCAAGGCGCGAGAGTTCGGCCTCGCCCTCGCGGGCGACCTGGCCGGCGCGGTCGCCCGATTCGAGGAGGGCGACGACGCCTGCCAGCTTATCGCCGTCCCGGACGACCATGACGTTGCCCGCAGCGGCGGTGGCATGGAAGTCGGCCGCCGCATATGGCGTTTTGCGGCCGCCGCGGGGGTCGTCGGCGTAGGCCTCGGTCCAGAGGGCGGCTACGGCGACGGCATCATGCTTGTCTGCAGGCTGTATCTGCATCGCCCCAAAGTACTCGTGAGTCCTCTGCTTGCGGAATCTGTCACCCGGGGCTTATGGATCTCGAACAGCTGCCGATAGGGCATCGCATGAGGTTGATCGCGATCGCCGCCGTGATGGCTGCCCTCTGTCTCGCCGGCTGCGGCTCTGGAACGAGCGATCCGGGGGATGGCGGCGTTCTGCGGGCCACCTTCTCCTCCTTCCCCGACTACCTCGATCCGGCGCTCTCGCACTCGGAGGAAGGGTGGACGGCGATCTACGACACCTACGTCCCGCTACTGACCTACCGGCACGCGGACGGCAAGGCGGGGAGCGAAGTGATCCCCGGGCTGGCGCGGGCGCTGCCGGAGATCAGCGGCGATGGGCTCACCTATCGGTTCCGCCTCCGTGACGGCTTGCGCTACTCGAACGGGAAGCCGGTCGTCGCCTCCGACTTCAAGCGGGCGGTCGAACGGGTCTTCGTCCTCAACTCGAGCGGCTCGCCGTTCTTCACCGACATCGTCGGCGCCGCCGAGTTCGCGAAGACGAAGAAGGGCGGCATTCGGGGCATCGTCGCCGGCGACCGCAGCGGCGAGATCACGATCAAGCTGACCCACCCGCGCGGCACCTTCCTGCAGGAGCTGGCGCTTCCGTTCACGGCGCCGCTGCCGGCCGGGACGCCGGACGAAGACCTCTCGGGCAACCCGCCGCCCGCGACCGGGCCCTACGAGATCGTCTCCTCGAAGCCCGGGCGCGGCTGGTCGTACGCCCGCAATCCCTACTGGGCGAAGGCCAACGCGAAGGCGATGCCGCAGCTGCCCGGCGGCTCGGTCGACCGGATCGAGGTGACGGTGGTCCGCAACGCCTCCTCCCAGGTCGACGACGTCGAAGCCGGCCGCTACGACTGGATGGAGAACCCCCCGCCGCCTGACCGCTACGCCGAAGTCAAGGACAGCTACGAAGGGACCCAGTTCCGGACCGAGGCGACCGAGAGCACCTACTTCTTCTGGATGAACACGACCCAGCCGCCGTTCGACGACCTTCGGGTCCGCCGGGCGGTCAACTACGCCGTCGACCCCGAAGCGCTGGAACGGATCTACGCCGGGCAGGTCGTGTCGACCCAGCAGATCCTGCCGCCGGGGATGCCGGGGTACGAGCGCTTCCAGCTCTACCCGCACAACCTCGGCAAGGCGAAGAAGCTGGTCGAGGACGCCGACCCGGCCGACCGCCAGATAACCGTCTGGACCGACGACGAACGCTCCCAGGAAGAAGCCGGCAGCTACCTGGCCGAGGTGCTGAAAGACGTCGGCTTCGAAGCCAAGCTGCAGGTGGTCAACTCCGACAACTACTTCTCGCTCGTCGGCAACCAGTCGACCTCGAACCTCGACATCGGCTGGGCGAGCTGGTTCCAGGACTACCCGCACCCCAACGACTTCTTCCAGCCGATGTTCTCCGAAGAAAGCATCTTCCCGACCAACACCAGCAACCTAGCCCGCTTCGCCGACCCGAAGGTGAGCGCGAAGATCGCCGAGCTGGCCGAACAGCCGCTGACCCCGGCGGTCGAAGCCGAATACGCCGATCTCGACCGCGAAGTGATGGAGCAGGCGCCGTGGGTGCCCTACGGAACCGGCACCCTCGGCACCTTCGTCTCCCCGGCGATCGACCTCGACCAGGTCATCTACAACCCGACCTTCAACCAGGACCTGACGAGCTTCCGCTTCAAGTGAGGCGAGCGGCGACCTCTTGGTCGTGCCACGAACCCCCGCGTTGGTTCGGTGGAACAGAGGTGACCAATCTATGCCTCTTTGCGAACTTCGCTGTAGCCGACGGCGTCCTCTAGGCTCGCGGCCTCGTGATCGGGACCTACGCAGCGGTGCTGGCCATCTGCGCGTCTTCGCTGGCGATCGGACAGGCCGCGATCGGGCTCTGCGGTGGGAGGGCCTGGTCCTGGCTCTCGCCCGCGGTCGGGCTGGCGCTGCTCTGCGCGGTCTGCTGGGGGACGGTGCGGCTGCCGGGGGACGGGGTGATCTCGGCGGTGGTCGTCGCCGTCCTGACGGTTGCTTCGGGCGCATGGTGTGTCGCTTTCCTCCCGCAGGGGGGGGGAGAAGGCGACACCTCCCTGAGGAAAGCGCTTCACACCGGATGGCCGGTGGCGCTCGGCGCCCTCCTCGCCGCCTCGCTCCCCTTCCTCGTCGAAGGCCACTTCGGGATCCTCGGCACCAGCTTCAACCCCGACATGTCCCAGCACCTGCTGGCCGGCGACCGCCTCGCCGAAGGCCACTCCTCCCAGCTGCTTAATCAGGGCTATCCACTTGGGCCTCACTCGATCGTCGTCGCCCTCGAAAAGGGCCTCGGCATCGGCCTCGTCCAAGGCTTCAGCGGCCTAACCATCGCCGTCGCCATCCTCGCCTCCCTAACGGCGCTCGCCGCCTTCCGCGACCTCCCCGCGATCCCCCGCACCGCCGGAGCCCTCCTGGTCGTCCTCGCCTACGTAGTCGCTTCCTACTTCGCCCAGGGCGCCTTCAAGGAGACGATGCAGGCCCTCTTCCTCCTCGCCTTCGTCCTGGCCCTCCGCGAGTCCAACCGAGACTGGGCGGCCCTCCCGCTCCGCTTCGTCCCAGCAGCCCTAATCGCAGTAGGCGCTGTGTACACCTACAGCTTCCCGTCCCTGATCTGGCTCGGTCCCGCGGCCGTCTTGTTCCCAATCCTCTCTGCTGCGGGTGGCACGGTAGGGGGGACCGCCCCTGAGGAAGCTTTAGCGACCGGAAGGGGTGGGGGGTCCCCTGCCGTGACAGGACCCGCAGCCCGAGCGCTTGGCCTCGCCGCTGTTGTCTTTGCCGTTTTGGTCCTTCCGGAGCTCCCCCGCATGCTCGACTTCCACAGCTTCGAGACCTTCGATCCCAACGGCCCCGGCCTCGGCAACCTCTTCGGCCAGGTCTCGCCCTTCGAGGCCCTCGGCATCTGGCCCTCCGGCGACTTCCGCCTCGCCCCCGGCGACGGCGCCGTGCCGGCCGCCGGCTACTACCTCGGCGTTGCCTTCGCCCTCGCGCTCTTCCTCTCGGGCCTCGCCGGCCTTTGGCGCCGCCGCGAGACCGCGATTCTCGCCGGCGTCGGAGCCGCCGCCGTCGCCTACGCCGCCGCCCGCCTCGGCGGCACCCCCTACACCGCCGCCAAGGCGATCGAGATCGCCTCGCCGCTCACCGCGCTGACGATTCTCCTGCCGCTGCTCGACCCGGCGGGGCGCTTTTCCGTCCCAGGGGGACGCAAAAGCGCCTTGCCTGCCTGGGCGGGCAGGGGCGCAGCCGTCACGTTCGCCGCCGCCGCGGGCGTCTGCTCGCTCCTCGCCCTCGCCAATGCGCCCGTGGGGCCGACCTCCTACTCCTCGAAGCTCAGCGAGTTCCGCAAAGGGGTCGGGGAAGGGCCGACCGTTGTCTTCGCCTCACCCACGCTGCTCGAAGAGGAACACGGGGGACCGTTCCTGGCCTGGGAACTGCGTGGGGGGAGGGTCTGTATCCGCTCGACCGATGACATCAGGGCCGTGCCGGGGGTTCGCTTCGTAATCGCCGATACCGACGGCGGGTGGGTGCTGCAGCGCATGCCTGCACACCACCTTGGCAAGAGCCCCTGTCCCTTCGTTGCCGAACGGCAGGCGCGGCAGGGACCCGCTCGCTGAAGTCCCCGTACCATTGCCCGCCATGGAGGCCGCGACCGAGAAGACCACCTTCACCCTTCCTGACGGCAAGCCGCTGGAGCTGCCGGCGGGGGCGACGGGCGCGGACGCGGCGGCGGCGATCGGACCCGGGCTGGCCAAGGCGGCGCTGGCGATCAAGGTCGACGGCGAGCTTCGCGACCTCTCGGCGCCGCTCCCCGAAGGAGGGGGAGAGGTGGCGATCCTCACCGACCGCGACGCCGAGGCGCTGGAGCTGATCCGCCACGACGCCGCCCACGTGATGGCGGAGGCGGTGGTGGACCTCTACCCCGGCACCAAGGTGACGATCGGGCCGCCGATCGAGACCGGGTTCTACTACGACTTCGAGTTCCCGCCCGGGACCAAGATCACCGAGGAGGACCTGCCGAAGATCGAGGCGGCGATGCAGGAGCACATCGGCGCCGACGAGGAGTTCTCCCGCCGGGACGTCCCCGTCGCCGAGGCGATCGAGATCTTCCGCTCCCAGGACCAGGGCTTCAAGGTCGAGCTGATCGAGGACCTCGTCCGCGACGAAGGCGTCGAGACCGTCTCGCTCTACCGCAACGGCCCCTTCGAGGACCTCTGCCGCGGGCCCCACGGCCCCTCCACCGGCCGCATCAAGGCGATCAAGCTGAGCTCGGTCGCCGGCGCCTACTGGCGCGGCGACGAGCAGCGAGAGAGCCTCACCCGCATCTACGGCACCGCCTTCTTCTCGAAGAAGGACCTGGAGGAGCACCTGGAGCGCCTCGAGCAGGCCAAGGAACGCGACCACCGCCGGCTCGGCCCCCAGCTCGGCCTCTTCATGCTGCGCAAGGAGGCGCCGGGGATGCCGTTCTGGCTGCCGAACGGGACGACGATGCTGCGGACGATCGAGACAGAGGTCCGCGACCAGCTGCGCAAGCGCGGCTACCAGGAGATCGCCACCCCGCAGGTGATGGACGAGAGCCTCTGGCACCGCTCCGGGCACTGGGACAACTACAAGGACGACATGTACTTCATGGAGGACGACGACCGCCGCTACGCGCTGCGGCCGATGAACTGCCCCGGCGCCTGCCTCGTCTACTCCGCCGACCGCCACTCCTACCGCGAGCTGCCGCTGCGGCTGGCCGAGTTCGGCCGCGTCTCCCGCAACGAGCGCGAGGGCGTCCTCCACGGCCTGCTCCGCGTCCGCGCCTTCACCCAGGACGACGCCCACGTCTACTGCACCGAGGAGCAGATCGGCCCTGAGGTCGCCTCGATCTGCGAGGCGATCGACGAGCTCTACGGCCGCTTCGGCTTCACCGACGTACACGTCGAGCTCTCGACCCGGCCGGAGAAGTCGATGGGGTCCGAGGAGCAGTGGGCGAAGGCGGAGGCGGCGCTGGCCGAGGCACTCGACAGCCAGGGCCGCGAGTACACGCTCAACCCCGGCGACGGCGCCTTCTACGGGCCGAAGATCGACTTCCACATCACCGACGCGCTCGGCCGCTCCTGGCAGTGCGGCACCTGCCAGCTCGACTTCCAGATGCCCGAGCGCTTCGAGCTCTACTACACGGGCGCCGACGACGCCGCCCACCGGCCGGTGATGATCCACCGCGCCCTGCTGGGCTCGATGGAGCGCTTCGCCGGGATCCTGATCGAGCACTACGCCGGCCGCTTCCCGACCTGGCTGGCGCCGGTGCAGGCGATCGTCCTGCCGATCTCCGACCGCCACAACGACTACGGCGCCCGCGCCTTCGCCGAGCTGCGCGAACTCGGCGTCCGCGTCGCCCTCGACGACCGCTCCGAGTCGGTCGGGAAGAAGATCCGCGACGCCTCGACGATCGGCCTCTACCCCTACATGCTGGTGGTCGGCGACCGCGAGGAGGAGAACGGCGCCGTCGCCGTCCGCTCCCGTTCCGACGGGGACGCGGGGGAGATGTCGCTGGCCGAGTTCGCCGCCCGCGTCGAGGCCGAGACGGCAGAGCGCTAGCCGACCGGGTTCACGAACCGCCCCAAGGTCTCTATACTGCGCCGAACTTGATCGCTGGCACGAACAATCACCGCCGCCGCTGAGCGCCCCGTGCCTGCCTACCGTCTCGTCCTCTTGAAGTCCCGCCTCCGATAGTGCCGGTTCCGCGTAGGTTCGATCGGCGCCCGCCAGAGCGCGACACCACCCGGATCAACGAGCGGATCCGGGTCCCGCAGGTGCGCCTGATCGGCGCCGACGGCGAGCAGCTGGGGATCGTCGAGATCGGCGACGCGCTGAAACGCGCCCAGGAGGCAGAGCTCGACCTGGTCGAGGTCGCCCCCGGCTCGAAGCCGCCGGTGACCCGCCTGCTCGACTACTCGAAGTACAAGTACGAGCAGGAGCAGAAGCAGAAGCAGGCGCGCAAGCACCAGCAGCAGGTCAACATCCGCGAAATCAAGCTGCGGCCGAAGATCGCGACCCACGACTACGAGACCAAGAAGGGCCACGTCGAACGGTTCCTCAAGCACCGCGACAAGGTCAAGGTGACGATCATGTTCCGCGGCCGCGAGCAGGCCCACCCCGAGCGTGGCCGCGACCTCCTGCAGAAACTCTTCGAGGACCTCGACGGGCTCGCCACGATCGAGTCGGCGCCGCTGCAGGAAGGCCGCAACATGAGCATGCTGCTCGGCCCCAGCAAAGAGGTCGACAAGCTCCTCGGCGACCAGGCTGAGGAGTCCGCGGCAGACGACGCCGCTGCCGCCGGCGAGGCCGCGGCCGACGCTAGCTGAGGATCAGCTCGGCGATCCGCTGCGAGGCGCGGCCGTCCCAGAGCGGCGGCGGCCCGAGCGGGGTCTGACGTCCCTCGGCGAGCACGCCCGGGATCCGGGCGATCGCCGCCGGGTCGAGGCCGAGCAGGGTGTTGGTGCCGGAGGTGACGGTGACCGGCCGCTCGGTGTTGTCGCGCAGCGTGAAGCAGGGGACGCCGAGGTAGGTCGTCTCCTCCTGGATGCCGCCGGAGTCGGTGAGGACGGCGCGGGCGTCGGCGATCAGCGAGAGGAAGTCGAGGTAGCCGAGGGGATCGGTGAGGAGCAGGCCCGGGTGGTCGGGCTCGTGCCCTTCCATCATCTTGCGGGTGCGGGGATGGACCGGGAAGACGACGGGGATCTCTCGCGCCAGGGCGGCGAGCTGGGCGACGGTCTCGCCCAGCAGCGGGCCGTCGACGAGGGCGGGGCGGTGGAGGGTGACGAGCAGGTAGGAACCGGGCTCGGCGCCGAGGCGAGCCGCCGACCCGGCGGCACGGAAGCGCTCTTCCAGCGCCACCAGGGTGTCGATCATCGTGTTGCCGACCATGTGCATCCGCTCCTCGGGAATGCCTTCGCTGCGCAGGTTCGTCATCGCCTCGGGGCTGTGGAGGAAGAGCCACTCGGCGAAGCGGTCGGCGACGATCCGGTTCACCTCCTCGGGCATCGTCATGTCGAAGCTGCGCAGGCCGGACTCGATGTGGGCGGCCGGGATGCCCATCTTCACCGCGGTCAGCGCCGCCGCCAGGGTCGAGTTGACGTCGCCGGGGACCATCACCAGGTCCGGCCGCTCGTCGGCCAGCACCGGCTCCAGCCGCTCCATCGTCCGCGCCGTTTGCGCCGCGTGGCTGCCGGAGCCGACCTCGAGCATGTAGTCGGGCGCCGGCACCCCGAGCTCCTCGAGGAAGACCTCGGACATCAGGCGGTCGTAGTGCTGGCCGGTGTGGACGATCGCGTGGCGGCCCTCGGGGTGGCGCTCGCGCAGGGCGCCGATCACTGGCGCGGTCTTGACGAAGTTGGGCCGGGTTCCGACCACGTAGAGGATCCGCATCGCGGCGCCAGCGTATGACAGCCAGCTGACATTCCCTCAGGCATGGTCCTGACGGGAAACTGACTGTGTCTGCTTCAATAGCGAGCCCGATGCCGAAGATGAAGACCCATTCCGGCGCCAAGAAGCGCTTCAAGAAGACCGCCAGCGGCAAGCTGCGCGGCCGTCGCGCCTACTCCAGCCACATCCTGGAGAAAAAGTCGCCGAAGCGGAAGCGGAAGATGGCGAAGCCGGTCGACATCGCGCCCAGCGACCAGAAGAAAGTGCGGACCCTGCTCGGAGGCGGCAAGTGAGCCGCGTCAAGCGCTCCGTCCACGCGCGCAAGAAGCGCCGCAAGGTGCTGAAGGAAGCGAAGGGCTACTTCGGACGCAAGCACTCCTCCTACCGCTTCGCCAAAGAGCAGGTGCAGCGGTCGGGGATGTACGCCTACCGCGACCGTCGCAACAAAAAGCGGACCTTCCGCCGCCTCTGGATCACCCGCATCAACGCCGCCGCCCGGCTCGAGGGCATGAGCTACTCGGAACTGATGCACGGCCTCAGCAAAGCCGAGGTCGAGGTGAACCGGAAGATGCTGGCCGACATTGCCGTGCACGACCGCGACGCCTTCCGCCGATTCGTGGAGCTAGCCCGGGAGGGTGCGGCCGCCTAGCGGCAACACCGACATTCCTCTCTCCCGGGCGGGCCGTTTATCGGCCCGCTTTTTCGTTCCAGGAGAAGAAACCGCCGAGAAGAAACCATCACCAACAGAACCATCCGATGATCGAAAGCCCCCAGAACGAGAAGCTGAAGCTGGTCCGCAAGCTGCGCGACCGCAAGCACCGCGAGCGCGAGGGCCTGTTCGCGACCGAGGGCGAGGACCTGCTCGAGGCAGGGCTGGCGGCTGGGGCGCAGCCGCGGTTCGTGCTGGTCGCCGCCGGGTCGGGGCTCAAGGGTGAGGAAGTCGAGCCGGGGCTGCTGGCCGATGTCTCGTCCCTCGGCTCAGGCACGCGCGTGATCGCGGTCTGGCCTGTGCTGAAATCGTCAACCGATTTGTCCCCGGATACCGGGGACGACACGCCTGGGCCCTGCTTTTACCTCCAAGGTGTGGGTGATCCAGGAAACGTCGGGACGATCGTGCGGACCGTGGACGCGCTCATCGGCAGCTCGGTCGTCCTCGGTCCCGACTGTGCGGACCCCTTCTCGCCCAAGGCCGTGCGGGCCAGCATGGGGTCGATCTTCTCCTCGACGCCCGTGCAGGCCGGTCTCGACGCGACGCGAGAGCCGCGTGTCGCTTTAGTCGCGCACGGGGGGGAGGAACTCGACACGCTCGCGGGTGCGGCGACGGTCTGCCTCGGTGCGGAGCGGGAGGGGCTGCCGGACGCGGTCGTCGCCCAGTGCGCGCACAAGGTCACGATCCCGCTGCGGCCCGGGGGCCCTGACTCCCTCAACGTCGCCGCGGCGGCTGCGATCGCCGCCCAGCGGCTATCTTCGCTCGCCATGCGGGAGGTGCAGGCGGATGCTTGAGCGGATCGAGGCGATCAGGGCCGAGGCGGCCGGCGCGATCGAGGACGCTGACGGCTCCGCCGAACTGGAGGAGCTGCGGGTCCGCTACCTCGGCCGCAAAGCCGAGCTGACCGGCGTCCTGCGCGGGATCGCCGAGCTGCCGCAGGAGGAACGCGGCCAAGTCGGCGGCGCCGCCAACCGCGCCCGCAAGGAGCTGGAGGCGCTGCTGGAGGCGCGCGCCGAGGCGCTCAGCGCCACCGAGCTGGAGTCGCGGCTCGCCACCGACCGGGTCGACGTCACCCTCCCCGGGGCACCGCCGCGGCCGGTCGGCCACCCGCACCTGATCGCCCGCACCACCCGGCTGATCGAGGACACGATGGTCGGCCTCGGCTACCACGTCGCCGAAGGCCCGGAGATCGAGCACGACTACTACAACTTCACCGCCCTCAACCATCCGCCCGGGCACCCGGCGCGGATGCTCCAGGACACCTTCTACGTGCAGTCGCACCCCGACGTGCTGCTGCGCACCCACACCTCGCCGATGCAGGTGCGCTCGATGGAGGCGAAGCCGCCGCCGATCTTCGTCGTCGTCCCCGGCAAGGTCTACCGGCGCGACTCCGACGCCACCCACAGCCCGATGTTCCACCAGGTCGAGGGGTTGGCGATCGCCGCAGGGCTGACCCTTGCCGACCTGCAGGGGACGCTGCTGGCGATGTGCCGGGCGCTCTTCGGCGAGGGTCGCGAGTTGCGCCTGCGGCCGCACTTCTTCCCCTTCACCGAGCCCAGCGTCGAGGTCGACGTCTCCTGCTTCCAGTGCGGCGGCAGCGGCGAGCTGGAGGGCGGCGAGCGCTGCAACCTCTGCAAGGGCCAGGGCTGGATCGAGATCCTCGGCGCCGGCATGGTCGACCCCAACGTCCTCGGGTTCGTCGAACCGCACGGGTACGACCCCGAGCAGGTCCAGGGCTTCGCCTTCGGGATCGGGGTCGAGCGGGTGGCGATGCTGCGCCACGGCGTCCCCGACCTGCGGCGCTTCTTCGACAACGACGTGCGGATGCTGGAGCAGTTCTCATGAGGGTGCCGCTGAGCTGGCTGCGCGAGTACTGCGACCCGGGGATGGAGCCGGCGGCGCTGGCCGATCGCCTGGTGATGACCGGGACCGAGGTCGAGCGGATCGAGACCGTCGGCCCGCCCTCGGCCGAGGGCTTCGTGGTCGGCAAGGTCGTCAGCTGCGAAAAGCACCCGAAGGCCGACCGGCTCAGCGCCTGCATCGTCGACACCGGCGACGGCGAGCGGCCGATCGTCTGCGGCGCCCCCAACGTCGCCGCCGGCCAGACGGTGGCGGTGGCGCTGCCCGGGGCGACGATGCCGAACGGGATGAAGCTGCGCAAGGCGAAGCTGCGGGGACTGCCCTCCGAAGGGATGATCCTCGCCGCCGACGAGCTCGAGGTCGGAGGCGACCACGACGGGATCATGGTCCTCGACGACGGGCTCGCGGCCGGGACGCCGCTGAGCGAGGTGATGCCGCTCGGCGAGACGGTGCTGGAGATCGAGGTGACGCCTAACCGCAGCGACTGCTTCGGTGTATATGGCGTCGCCCGCGAGGTGCACGCAGTCACCGGCGCTCCACTCGGCGTCCCCCCCTGGGTGGAGGCGGCGCCGGCCGCGGGCGAGGGGGAGGTGTCCGGCTACGGACCGGTCGCGGGCGCGGAGTCCGCCTCCGACTACGCCTCGGTCACCGTCGAGGTTCCCGAGCTCTGCCCGCGCTTCACCGCCCGCGTCTTCACCGAGGTCACGATCGGTCCCTCGCCGCTCTGGCTGCAGCAGCGGCTCGCGGCCGCCGGCCAGCGGCCGATCAACAACGTCGTCGACATCACCAACTACGTGATGCTGCTGACCGCGCAGCCGCTGCACGCCTTCGACCTCGACAAGGTTCCCGGCGGCGAGCTGATCGTCCGCACCGCGAGCGAGGGCGAGAAGATGACCACCCTCGACGGCGTCGAGCGCACCTTCGACGCCGAGACCGTCCTCGTCTGCGACCGCAACGGCCCCTCCGGGATCGCCGGAATCATGGGCGGCCAGGTCTCCGAGGTCTCGGCGGATACGACCCGGGTCCTGCTCGAGGTCGCCTGCTGGAACGGGACCAACATCCTCCGCACCTCGCGGATGCTGGGGCTGCGCTCGGAAGCCTCGGCCCGCTTCGAGAAGCAGCTGCACCCGGAGCTGACCCTGCGCGCGCAACAGATCGCCTCGCGGCTGCTGGTCGAGCTCTGCGGGGCGAAGCTGGTTCCGGGGACTATCGACGTCGCCGCCGAGGCGCCGGAGCCGCGGCGGCTGCTCCTGCGCGCGGCGCGCGTCGCGGGCCTGCTGGGGATGGAGATCTCCCAGGACGAGCAGAAGGCCTACCTGGAGCGGCTCGACTTCGGGGCCGAGCCCGAGGGCGAGGACCTGCAGGTGACGGTGCCGCCCGACCGCCACTACGACGTCACCCGCGAGGTCGACCTGATCGAGGAGGTGGCGCGGGTCCACGGGATCGACGAGCACCTGCCGACGACGCTGCCCTCGACCGGCGAGGCCGTCGGCGGGCTCAGCCGCGAGCAGCGTCTGCGGCGGCGGGCCGAGGACGCCCTGCGGGACCTCGGCTTCGACCAGGTCGTCGGCTGGAGCTTCACCGACCCCGGCGAGGCCGGGCGCCTGCGGATCCCAGGCGACGACCCGCGTGCGACCCCGGTCCTGCTCGCCAACCCGCTCTCCGAGGAGCAGTCGGCGATGCGGACCACCCTGCTCGGCTCCCTGCTCGACGTCGCCGCGAGGAACGCCGCCCGCGGCACCGACGCCCTGGCGCTCTTCGAATCCGCCCGCGTCTACCTGGCCGACCCGCCGACGGGACGAAACTACCCCCATATGGAGGGAAATCGTCCCGTCGACCCTCTGGCGGGGCACTTCGCCGGCGATCAGCCGGCGCCGTTCGTGGAGCCGCAGCGGTTGACGGCGATCACCGTCGGCTCGCTGACCCCGCGCTCCTGGCGGGGCGGCGGCGAGCCCGCGGACTTCTTCGCGCTCAAGGGCGTGGCCGAAGCGCTGGCGCGTGGGCTGGGGGTGGAGCTTGCTTTCTCACCAGCCGATGAGCCGTTTCTGCATCCTGGCCGCTCAGCGGTAATCTCGGTCGATGGTGAGCCCGTCGGCTGGCTGGGCGAGGTGCACCCGCTCGTCTGCAAGACCTGGGACCTCGACGCCGCCGTCGCGTTCGAACTCGACCTGGCGCCGTTCCTCGCCGCCGCGGCCCTCGGCGAGGAGACCTATGAGGACGTAACCACCTTCCCTGCCGTCTATCAGGACCTGGCCGTGGTCGTGCCGGCGGAGACGCCGGCCAGCGCGGTCCGGGAGGCGATTCTCGGCGCCGGCGGCGAGCTGCTCCAGGCGGCCGAGGTCTTCGACCTCTACGAGGGCGAGCAGGTCGGCGAGGGCCGCAAGAGCCTGGCCCTGAACCTCGAGTTCCGCGCCCCCGACCGCACCCTCACCGACGAGGAGGTCGGCGGCCTGCGGGAGCAGATCAAGGCGAAGCTGGACGAGATCGGGGGGGCCCTGCGTGAATAAGCGCGTCCTCGTCGCCGGCGCCTCCGGCTTCACCGGGGCGCTCGCGGCGCAGATCGTCCACGACCACCCGAGCCTGGACCTGGTCGCCGCCACCTCGCGCAGCGACGCCGGCAAGCGGCTCTGCGACCTCTACCCGCGCTACCGGGCGCCGATCAAGCTGACCGAGCTCGCCCTCGACGACCTGCCCGAGGTCGACGCGGCGATCGTCGCCTACCCCCACGGAGCGGCCGCGCCGACCGACGCCGCCCTGCGCGAGCGGGGGATCCTCGTCGTCGACCTCTCCGCCGACTTCCGCCTGCGCGACCGGGAGACCTACGAGCGCTGGTACGGCGAGCACGGTGCCCCCGACCTCTTCGGCACCGGCGTCTACGGCCTCACCGAGCTCTACCGCGAGCAGCTGCGCGAGGCGACGCTGGTCGCCACGCCCGGCTGCTACCCGACCGCGAGCGTGCTGGCGCTGGCGCCGCTGGCCGAACAGGGGCTGCTCTCGGAGGTGTTCGTCTCGGCGATGCAGGGCACCTCCGGCTACGGCCGCGCCAGCGACGACCTCGTCCACTTCTCGAACATGACCGAGAACGCCTTCCCCTACAAGACCGAGGGCCACCGTCACCGGCCCGAGATCGAGCAGGAGCTGGCGGCGCTCGGCAGCCCGGCGCCGGTCACCTTCGTCCCGCACCTGCTGCCGCTCGACCAAGGCGAGCTCGCGACCTGCTTCGCGACGCTCTCCGAGGCGACCTCGAAAGAGGCGATCCGCGACCTCTACGACCGCCGCTACGGCGAGGAGCCCTTCGTCCACGTCCTCGACGGGCCGCCGAACCTGCGCGCGGTCCGAGACACCAACGAGTGCCACGTCTACGTCACCGTCGAGGAGCGGGGGAGGGTGATGGCCTTCTCCGCGATCGACAACATCTGGAAGGGCGCCTCCAGCCAGGGCGTGCAGAACCTCAACCTGATGCTGGGGCTGGACGAGGCGGAGGGTCTGGAGTGAAGGCGCCGGAAGCGGACGCGAAGCGGAGCATTCCGGCGAGTGAGGGTTTCTTCCGGTCCCGGTGGGTCGGCGCCCCCGACGGGGTCGAGGAGCTCGATCCCAACCGGCTCGCACCGGGCTTCCGCGCCGGCGGCGCCCACTGCGGGCTCAAGGGCGGCGGCCGCACCGACGTCGGGCTGCTGGTCTGCGACGCCGAGGAGGTCACCTCGGCCCTGCTGCTGACCCGCAACGCCTCCGCCGCGGCGCCGATTCGGGTCTGCCGCGAGCGTTGCGAGGCGGGCGGGATCCGCGCCGCGGTCGTCAACAGCGGCAACGCCAACGCCGAGACCGGCGAGCAGGGATACGCCGACGCGCTGGCGATGTCGAGCGTCGCCGCCAACCAGCTCGGTCTGGACCAGCCGCAGGTCGCCGTCGCCGAGACCGGGACGATCGGGGTGCCGCTGCCGGTCGACGCCGTCCTCGTCGGCATCGCCGAGGCGGCGAAGACGCTGACGCCCGACGGCGGGAACAGCTTTTCCGACGCGATCATCACCACCGACCGCTGGCCGAAGCGCTGCACCCTGCGGGTCGGCGGCGTGACGCTTTCCGCCCAGGCGAAGGGGGCGGGGATGATCGAGCCGAACATGGCGACGATGCTCTGCTTCGTCCAGACCGATGCCGCCGTCCCCGACGCCGACGCCCGCCTGCGCTCCGCCGTCGACGCCTCCTTCAACCGGATCACGGTCGACGGCCAGATGAGCACCAACGACACCGTCCTGCTGCAGGCCTCCGGGGCCTCCGGGCGGCCGCTGCCCGAGGGCCTGCTGGAGGCGGTGCTGATGCAGCTGGCGATCGAGATCGTCCGCGACGGCGAGGGCGCCGCCCGCACCGCCCGGATCGAGGTCACCGAGGCGTCCACCCAGGTCGAGGCCGAGCGGGTCGCCCGTGCGATCGCCAACTCGCCGCTGGTCAAAACGGCGCTCTTCGGCCGCGACCCCAACTGGGGCCGGATCGCCCAGGCCGCCGGTGCCGCCCTGGTCGGCGAGGACCTGGAGGAGCTCGGGGCCGAGAACATCGACGCCTCCGAGCTGGGGGCCGACGTCGCCGAGGCCGAGATCGGCCTGCGGCTCGGCCGCGGCGACCACGCCGCCCACGTCTGGTTCTCCGACCTCGGCTACGACTACGTCAAGCTGAACGCGGAATACACGACGTGAGCGACGCCACCGACATGAGCCACGCCAACACCCGCTACGACAGCGGCAGCGTTGCCACCCTTCTCGAGGCGCTTCCCTACATCCGCGAGTTCCACGGCCGCACGATCGTGATCAAGTACGGCGGCGCGGCGATGCTCGACGACGAGCTGCGGGAAGCCTTCGCCACCGACGTCGTCCTGCTCAAGTACGTCGGGCTGAACCCGGTGATCGTCCACGGCGGCGGCCCCGAGATCACCCGCTACATGGAGAAACTCGACCTGGAGGTTCGCTTCCACGAGGGCCTGCGGGTCTCCGACGCCGAGACGGTCGAGGTCGCGCAGATGGTCCTGGCCGGGAAGATCAACTCGGAAATCGTCCAGCGGCTGAACCGCCACGGCCAGGCCGCGGTCGGGCTCTCCGGCGAGGACGGCAACCTCTTCGAGGTCTCCCCGGTCGCCAACGCCGAGCAGGTCGGCTTCGTCGGCTCGATCGACCGGGTCGACGTCGACGTCCTCCAGCACATCGCCGCCGACTACATCCCGGTGATCGCCTCCTCGGCCTCCGACCGCGGCGGCCAGTCCTACAACGTCAATGCCGACGAGGCGGCCGGCAAGGTCGCCGCCGCGATCGGCGCCCACAAGGCGGTCTTCCTCACCGACGTCGAAGGCTGGTTCGACGACCCGGCCGACGAGGGATCGCTGATCTCCCGCGCCACCGTCGACGATGTCGAGGCGAAGCTGCCGAGCCTGGAGGGGGGGATGCGGCCGAAGCTGCAGGCCTGCGTCGACGCGATCAGCGGCGGCGCCCAGTCCGCCCACATCATCGACGGCCGGATTCCGCACAGCCTCCTCCTGGAGCTCTTCACCGATGCCGGCATCGGCACCATGGTCACGCCGTGACCGACGCCACCCGGGAGATCGGCTACGAGCAGGCGCGGGCGCTGGAGGAGCGCTACCTGATGCGGACCTACAAGCGGGCGCCGGTCGACTTCGTCCGCGGCGAGGGGGCGCTGCTCTGGGATGCCGAGGGCAAGCGCTACCTCGACTTCCTCACCGGGATCTCGGTCTGCTCGGTCGGCCACTGCCACCCCGACGTCGTCCAGGCCGTCCACGAGCAGTCCCAGCGGCTGATGCACGTCTCCAACCTCTTCTACACCGAGCCGATGGCGCGGCTGGCCGAGCGGCTGGCGGAGTCGAGCCTCGGCGGCCGCGTCTTCTTCTCCAACTCCGGCACCGAGGCCAACGAGTGCGCGATCAAGATCGCCCGCAAGCATGCCCATCGCCGCGGGATCGCCGAGCCGGAGATCGTCAGCTTCGAGAGCGACTTCCACGGCCGCACCTACGGCGCGCTGGCGGCGACGCCGGGCCTGGCGACGAACGAGGCGCTGGGTCCGATGCTGCCGGGCTTCCGCGCCGTGCCCCGCAACGACGCCGCCGCGCTGGGCGAGGCCGTCGGCGAAAACACCGCTGCGGTCCTGATCGAGCCGATCCAGGGCGAGTCCGGCGTCTTCCCGATCACCGACGAGGCGTTGCTGGCGGCGCGCCAGGCATGCGACGAGGCCGGGGCACTGCTGATCTTCGACGAGATCCAGACCGGGGTCGGGCGCACGGGTTCCCTCTGGGCTTATGAGCAGACGCCGGTGCGCCCGGACGTGATCACCAGCGCCAAGGCGCTCGGCGGCGGCTACCCGATCGGCGCCTGCATCACCGGCCCCGCCGCCGCCGAGGTTCTGGAACCGGGCGACCACGGCTCGACCTTCGCCGGTGGCCCCGTCGCCACCGCCGCCGCGATCGCCGTCCTCGACGTCGTCGGCGATCCGGTCCTGCTGCGGCACGTGCGCGAGCTCGGCGCCTACCTCTGCGAGAAGCTGGAAGCGCTCGACGGGGTCGCGGAGACCCGTGGCCGCGGCCTCATGGTCGGCGTCGGCCTCGAGGAGGGGATGGACGCCGCGGCCGTCGGCGCCGACTTGCTCGAGCGCGGCCTAGTCGTCAACGCGCCACGGCCCGACACGCTGCGCCTGCTGCCGCCGCTGGTGATCGATTCCGACCATGTCGACCTCGCAGTCGGCCTGATCGAGGAATCGCTTCTAGGCTTCCCCAGCAGATGAGCCGCGGCGGCAAGCCAACCGACATCTCCAAGAGGCAGGACACCCAGAAGGCGCTCCGCGCCGATACGGCCGAGCGCCTGGAGGCGATCGTCGAGGCCGCCGAGCGAGCCGCCGAAAGCGTCATCGACGATGCCGAAGCGCAGGCCCGCCGCTACCTGGCGCAGGCGCGGGCCGAGGCCGACCGGATGGCCGCCGATCGGGGCGGCGAGCTGGGAGGCATGATCGAGACCCTGCTCGGCCAGGCGGTCTCCCTGCGACGGGAGGCCGAACGGCTGCAGGCGACCCTGGAAGAGGCCAAGGCGCGATTCGAGCCGAGGGGTGCGCCGTCCGCAGAGCCGCGGCAGCGGCCCGAGCTCGCCGAAGAGCGGGAGCCCGAGGAGGCGCCGCGCCTGCGGGCGGTCCCGACCGAGGACGTCCCGGCCCCCGCGCCGGCGACGCCATCCGAGCGATCTTCGGATGCACCGGGCGCCCGGCTCCTGGCGACCCAGATGGCGGTCTCCGGCAGCAGCAGGGAGGAGATCGCCGAGCGGCTGCGAAACGGGTTCGAGATCGAGGATGCCGACGCGATCCTCGACGCCATTCTCGGACCGGAGGAGCGCTAGACGATGCACGAGGACCCGACGCGACTGATGGGACCCGAAGACCGCGGTCCCGGCGGCCCCGGCGACGGTCGCCCCCACGGGAACATGCGGCTCCTCGTCGCCGGCCTCGTCGCCGTGATCGTCGGCCTGCTGATCGCGGTGATCGTGATCGCCAGCAACGACAACGGCGGCGGCGACGTCTCGACCGTGCCGACGCTGGAAAGCTCGACCACGACCGAAAGCTCGACCACGACGACGACCACCGAGCCGACGACGCCCGAAGCCGAAGAAGAAGAACCGGCGATCGAAGAAGACGAAGAAGCGCCGGAAGAAGAAGCCGAAGAAGAACCCCCCGCCGAAAAACCGGAAGACGGGGAAGAAGGCGGCTCCGGGGGCATCGAAGCCCCCTGACACTGCGCATAGCTGTGTCCTCGGTCGCTCGCGTGCAGAGCACGCCACGCTCCCTGCGTCCTTGCTCTGCTTGGTCAGGGGGCTTCGAGACGACCGTCGTGCCAGACTTGCGCCCCCGATGAGCGACGTACGACAACCCGCCCAGCCGGTCGCCACCTACGAGCAGGATCCGGCCACCGTCCACCGCGTCCTCCTGCTCTACTCGGGCGGGCTCGACACGAGCGTGATGTTGAAGTGGATCCAGGATCACTACGAGGCCGAAGTCGTCTGCCTCACGGTCAACCTCGGCCAGCCGGGCGAGGACTACGGCGTGATCGAGGCGAAGGCGAAGCAGCTGGGGGCGGTCGAGTGCCACGTGGTCGACGCGCGCGAGCGTTTCGCCGCCGAGTTCGTCGCCCCGGCGATAAAGGCCAACGCCGTCTACGGCAACGGCTACCCGCTCTTCACCGCCCTCGGCCGGCCGCTGATCGCCCAGCTCGCGGTTGAGTACGCGCGGCAGACCGCCTGCGACACGATCGCTCACGGCTGCACCGGCAAGGGCAACGACCAGGTCCGGATCGAGGCCACCGTCGCCACCCTGGCGCCGGAACTGAAGACGATCGCGCCGGTCCGGTCCTGGGAGATGGGCCGCGAGGAGGAGATCGCCTACGCCCGCGATAACGGGATCCCGGTCAAGGGCGGGACCGAGGTCGCGCCCTACTCGATCGACGACAACCTCTGGGGCCGCTCTTCGGAGGGGCGCTGGATCGAGGACCTCGACCACGCACCCGAGGACGACGTCTTCCAGCTGGTGACCCGCCCGGAGGAGGCCCCCGACGAGGCCGAGACGATGACGGTCGGCTTCGAGGCCGGAGTTCCGGTCTCGCTGAACGGCGACCGCCTGGGCCTGGTCGAGCTGCTGGAAAAGGCGGCCGAGATCGGCTGCCGCCACGGGGTCGGCATCGTCGACCACATCGAGGACCGGATCGTCGGCCTCAAGGTGCGCGACATCTACGAGGTGCCGGCGGCGGCGATCGTGCTCACCGCCCACGAGGAGCTGGAGCGGCTGGTCGGGACGATCCACCAGAACCAGTTCAAGGCGGCGCTCGACCAGAAGTGGGGCTACCTCGTCTACGCGGGCCTTTGGTGGGAGCCGCTGCGCGGCGACCTCGACGCCTACATGGACGCCGTCAACGCCCAGGTGACCGGCGAGATCGGCCTTCGCCTCTACAAAGGAAGCGTCCGCGTCGTCACCCGCTCCTCGCCCAACGCCGTCTACGACGCCGAGCTGGCGACCTTCTCGGAGTCCGGCGGCCTCTTCGACCAGAACGCCTCGCCCGGGTTCATCGAGCTCTGGTCGCTGCAGTCGCGGATGGCGCACCGGCTGCGGCAGCGGGGGGAGGGCTGATGTACAACCGCATCGGCAGGGCATCGGTCAAGTTCGCCTTCAACTACCTGCGGCGGCGCTACCGGCGCGAGGCGCGGATCGCGCTCGGGGTGGGCGCAGTCGCCACCGCCGCGGCCGTCGCCTACCTGGCGACCCGCGAAGTCCCGGAAGGGTAAAACGCGGTCGTTCCCGCCTACGAGAACGACCGCAGCGCAACTTCGCTTGCGGGTTATCGTCGACTTGCAGGGATTTCGCGAACGCCTCGCTAGCCTCGCTCCCCTGTGCGGCCGTTCGAAGTCCGAAGAGATCTGCTGAGGATCTGCGCCGCGGCGTGCCTTTGCGCGCTGCTGGCGATCCTCGTCGCCACCGTGGGCAGGGCCGGCGCGACCGAAGCCGAGCAGCTGGAAACGAAGCTCGCCTCGGCCCGCGAGGAGGCCGGCTCGCTCGCCTCCCAGCTGCAGGCCGCGACGGCTGAGCTGGCGAGCGCCGAAGGCGAAGCCAAGGACGCCGCCGCCGAGGAGGAAGAGCTGACCGCGCTGCTGGCCGAAGGCCGCGAACACGCCGCGGCGCTGGCTCGCAAGCTTGCGCTGACCCGGCACCGGCTGGCGCTGGAGAAGGCGCGGCTGCGGCGCTCGCGGGCGGTACTGGCCGACCGCCTGGTGGCGATCTACGAGAGCGGCATGCCCAGCACCGCCGACCTCGTCCTCGGGTCCGGCAACTACGAGGATTTCGTCACCCAGAGCGACTACCTGCGGGCGATCTCCGAAGCCGACAGCGCCCTCGCCGACCGCGTCGCCGAGGTGCGCTCGGCGGTGCACCGGCAGGTGCTGGCCGTCGCCGACCTGAAGGCCGAAGCGATCGCCTACGACGAACGGCTCGAAGCCGCCCGGAAGGAAATCGCCGCCGTCCGCGCGGCGGCGCAGGCCGCGGCCGCGCGCCTGCAATCGCTCCGCGCCGGCCGCGAAGCCGCGCTGGCGACGCTGAAGTCCGACATCTCCTCCTGGGTCGAGGAGCTGCAGGAAGCGCGCCTGGCCGAATCGGAAGCCGAAGCCGAAGAAGAAGTCGGCCGCTGGCTCGGCGGGCCCTACTCGATCCCGACCTACATCGTGATGTGCGAGTCCGGCGGCAACTACAGTGCCCTCAACCCCTCCAGCGGAGCCGGCGGCGCCTACCAGATCCTTCCCTCGACCTGGGAACTGTACGGCGGCCAGGGCGAACCGCAGAACGCGCCGAAGGCCGAACAGGACCGGATCGCCGCCGAAATCTGGGCGGACTCCGGCCCCAGCGCCTGGGTCTGCGGTTAAGTGCCGTAACTAGCGCGGAAGTGTGCCTGGAAGGTGGCCTTGCCATCTGCCCGGCTTGCCATGATCGGCGGACCTCGTGAGCACCGCGTCTGCCGTACATCTCCACGCCCACAGCGAGTACTCGCTGCTCGACGGCGCCTGCAAGATCGACGCGATGGCCAAGCGGGCGGCGGAGCTCGACCAGCCGGCCCTGGGATTAACCGACCACGGCGTCATGAACGGCGCCGTCGACCTCTACAAGGCCTGTAAGAAGCAGGGGATCAAGCCGATCGCCGGGCTCGAGGCCTACCTCGTCGACGACCGCAAGGCGATCAAGGAGCAGACGCGGTACGAGCGCAACCACCTGACCCTGCTGGCCGAGACGAACACCGGCTTCGCCAACCTGGTCAAGCTCACCTCCGCCGGCTTCCTCGAGGGCTTCTCCCGCGGCAAGGCCAACGTCGACATGGAGCTGCTCTCCCAGCACGCCGAGGGCGTGATCGTCCTCACCGGCTGCCTGCAGTCGCGCTTCTGCCGCCGCCTGGTCGAAGAGCGCGACGATGACGCCCGCGCCCACCTCGACGACCTGATCCAGGCCTTCGGGCCCGAGCAGGTCTACTTCGAGGTGCAGAAGAACGGGATCCCCGAGCAGGACAAGGCCAACGAGGGGATCGTCCGCCACGCCCGTCAGCTGGGCCGGCCGCTGGTCGGGACCGCCGACGTCCATTACCTGCGGCGCGAGGACTTCGACAACCACGCGGCGCTGCTCTGCGTGCAGACGAAGTCGACCCTGCAGATGCCGAAGATGAGCTTCGACACGAACGAGTTCTACATCAAGGACAACGCCGAAATGGCCGAGTCCTTCGCCGAGTGGCCGGAGGCGGTGCCGACGACGATGGAGATCGCCGAGCGCTGCGATATCGAGATCGAGCTCGGCAAGCTGCTGCTGCCACGCTACCCGACCGAGGACGGCGAGGAGCCGGGGGCGATGCTGCGGCGGATCGCGATGGACGGCCTCCGCGCCCGCTACGGCGACCCCCTCCCGGCGGAGGCGGTCGAGCGGCTCGAGTTCGAGCTCGGGGTGATCGAGGAGATGGGGTTCGAGTCCTACTTCCTGATCGTCTGGGACTTCGTCAGCTACGCCAAGCGCAGCGGGATCGCCGTCGGGCCGGGCCGCGGGTCGGCCGCCGGCTCGATCGTCTCCTACTGCCTGAAGATCACCGACCTCGACCCGCTTGAGAACGAATTGATGTTCGAGCGCTTCCTCAACCCCGGCCGCAAATCGATGCCGGACATCGACATCGACTTCTCGGTCCGCGGCCGCGAGCGGATGATCCGCTACGTCGGCGAGAAATACGGCCGCGAGTCGGTCGCCCAGATCATCACCTTCGGCAAGATGGCGCCGCGCGCGGCGACCCGCGACGCCGCCCGCGTGCTCGGCTTCGACTACGCCACCGGCGACAAGCTGGCGAAGCAGATCCCGGAGCCGATCATGGGCCGCAGCCCCTCCTTCGAGGAATGCCTGAAGGCCGGGCAGGAGCTGAAACGGACCTACGACTCCGAGCCCGACGCGAAGAAGATCATCGACGTCGCCCAGGGGCTGGAAGGGATCATCCGCAACAACTCGATCCACGCCGCCGCCGTGGTCATCGCCGACCGGCCGCTGCACGAGATCGTCCCCCTGCAGCTGGCCGAGGACAAGAGCGCCCCCGCCGGCGCCAACGGCAACGGGACAGGCAAACCCGAGCGCCAGTACAAGATCGTCACCCAGTACTCGATGGGGCCGATCGAGGAGATCGGGCTGCTGAAGATGGACTTCCTCGGCCTGCGGAACCTCGACGTGATCGAGGACGCGATCGACATCATCGAGCGCTCGCGCGGCGAGCGGATCGACATGGAGCAGATCCCGATCGACGACGCCAAGACCTACGAGATGCTGGCCGCCGGCGACTCGACCGGCGTCTTCCAGTTCGAGTCGGAGGGGATGCGCGACGCCCTGCGCAAGGTGAAACCGACCGAGTTCGCCGACATCGTCGCCCTCGGCGCGCTGTACCGGCCCGGGGCGATGGCCTACATCCCCACCTACGCCAAAGGCAAGAAGGATCCATCGACGGTGCGCTATCCGGATCCGCGGATGGAAGCGATCACCAAGGAGACCCACGGCTGCGTCATCTACCAGGAGCAGCTGATGCAGATCGCCCGCCAGATGGCCGGCTTCTCGGGCGCCGAGGCGGACGATCTGCGCAAGGCGATCGGCAAGAAGAAGCGCGACCTGATGGCGACGATGAAGGACAAATTCATGGAGGGGCTGGCCAGGTCCGGCACCGATACCAGGGTCGCCCAGGACCTCTGGAAGCTGAACGAAGCCGCCGCCGACTACTCCTTCAACAAGTCCCACGCCGCCTGCTACGGGCTGATCTCCTACCGCACCGCCTACCTCAAGGCCAACTACCCGGCCGAGTACATGGCGGCGGTGATCTCCTCGGTGATGAACACCAAAGACAAGGTGCCCTTCTTCGTCAACCGCTGCGCGGAGATGGGGATCGAAGTGCTGCCGCCGGACGTCAACTCCTCCGACCACTCCTTCGTCGTCTCCGAGAACGCGATCCGGTTCGGCCTCGATGCGGTCAAGAACGTCGGCCACCAGGCGGTCGAGGCGATCCTCCGCGCCCGCGAGGAGAAGCCGATCGAGTCGATCTGGGACTTCTGCGAGCGGGTCGACTCGAGAGCCGTGAACAAACGGGCAATCGAATGCCTGATCAAGTGCGGCGCCCTCGACTCCACCGGCGACAGCCGCAAAGGGATGCTGGAGACGCTGCCGGCGGCGCAGTCGGCCGGGCAGAAGGCGCAGGAGGACGCCCAGATGGGCCAGGGATCGATCTTCGACTTCGGCGAAGAGGGCGGGGGAGAGGCGCAGTCGCAGGGCGCCCACCACCGGCCGCCGATCCCCGGCGCCGAGTTCGACCGGGCCGAGATGCTGGCGATGGAGAAGGAGACGCTCGGGACCTACCTCTCCTCGCACCCGCTGACCGAAGTCGGGCCGGCGCTGCGGGCGCGGGTCGACTGCAGCCTGGCGCAGCTCGCCGCCAAGCCCGACGGGGCCTGGGTGACGGTCGGAGGCATCGTCGTCGAGTGCAAGAAGATCCGCACCAAGAGCGGCAACCAGATGATGTTCGCGACCCTCGACGACGTCGAGGGACAGGTCGAGATGCTGGTCTTCAAGGCCGACCAGTCAGAGAGCGCCGAGATCATCCAGCCCGACTCGATCGTCCTCGTCCGCGGCCGGATCGACCACAAAGACCGCGGCGAGACGAAGCTGGTGGTCCAGGAGGCGCAGCGCTTCGAGCCCGACCAGGCGGAAATCGCCAGCGCCGCCGAGCTGGCGCCGGCGGCGAGGCCGGCGGGCCCGTTCGAGGTGCCGATCGCCCTCTCGCGCTGGAACGAGACCCTCTGCGACGAGCTGAAGGCGATCTTCGAGCACCACAAGGGCGACGCCGAGGTCTTCCTCGTCGTCGGCGACCGCCGCTTCAAGGTCGGCGAGAAGTACCGGGTCAAGCCCTCGGGCGGGCTGCAGACCGAGCTGGACCACCTCTTGGGCGCCGCTGCATTGGCTGCTTAAACTCTGTCGATGACCGCTACGCGCACCACGGTCGGCGAGTGCCGCCAGTGCCGCTCCTTCTGCGACAAGATGGTCGAGCCGCGCGGCTGCGTCGAGCTCGGCTGCCGCTACCTCTACAGCTTCGTCGACCGCCTCACCGGCGCCCAGTACGTCGGCTGCATGCAGGAGGTCTACGGGGCGGAGGTGGAGCTGAGCGCGGTGCTCGAACAGGGCGGCTTCGGCGGCGTGAAGATGACCGGGGAGCCGCTGCCGCACTGTCAGTTCTCGGTCGAGCAGGCCTACGAGGGCGACGGCGAGTCTTACGGCTGCGTCAACCGCCGTTTCTTCGACTGCAGCGACGGCGGCCCCGAGGGGTTGCGCGCCTTCGACCTGCGCGACGTCCGCGACGGTCTCGTTTAGGCACGTTTAGATCTCGTCACGCCTTCGTGACGCGACATCGTTCCGTGTAAACTTCGCCGCAATGGCTGATTCCTCCGTCGCCGACGTCGACGCGCAAGCGCTGCTCGACGAGGCCAACTCCACGACCGGCGCCGAGGGCGAACCGCAGTTCACCCTCGAGCTCAATCAGGACCAGAAGGACATCCGCGAGTGGGTGCACGGCTTCGCCGAGGGCGTCGTCCGGCCCGCCGCCGAGGAGTGGGACGAGCGCGAGGAAACGCCGTGGCCGGTGATCCAGGAGGCCGCCAAGATCGGCCTCTACAGCTTCGAAGCGATGGGTCAGTTCTGGGCCGATCCGACCGGCCTGACGCTGCCGATCGCCAACGAGGAGCTGTTCTGGGGCGACGCCGGCATCGGCATGGCGATCATGGGCACGACGCTCGCGGTCGCAGCGATCTTCGGGCAGGGAACCCCGGAGCAGATGGGCGAGTGGATCCCGCAGTGCTTCGGCGACGCGGACGACGTCAAGCTCGCCGCCTTCTGTGCTTCGGAGCCGGACGCCGGCTCCGACGTCTCCGGCATCCGCACCAGCGCCAAGTACGACGAGGCCAAGGACGAGTGGGTCCTCAACGGCCAGAAGGCCTGGGCAACCAACGGCGGCATCGCGAATGTTCATGTCGTGATCGCCTCGGTCGACCGGGAGCTCGGCTCGCGCGGCCACGCCGCCTTCGTGATCCCGCCGGACACGCCGGGCTGCGAGCAGGGCGCCAAGGTGAAGAAGCACGGCCTCCGCGCCTCCCACACCGCCGACGTCCACCTCGACGACTGCCGCGTCCCGGGCTCCTGTCTGCTGGGCGGCAAAGAGAAGCTCGACGAACGCCTAGCCCGCGTCCGCGAGGGCAAGAAGGCCAAATCGCAGGCGGCGATGCAGACCTTCGAGGCGAGCCGGCCGACGGTCGGCGCCCAGGCGCTCGGAATCGCCCGCGCCGCCTACGAGTACGCCCTCCAGTACGCCAAAGAGCGCGAACAGTTCGGCCGGCCGATCATCGAAAACCAGTCGATCGCTTTCGACCTGGCGAACATGAAGCTGGAGATCGACGCCGCCCGCCTGCTCGTCTGGCGCGCCGCCTGGATGGGGCGCCAGGGCCACAAATTCGAAAACGCCGAGGGCTCGATGTCGAAGCTGAAGGCCGGGGAGGTCGCCGTCTGGGTCACCGAGCGCGCGATCCAGATCCTCGGCGGCAACGGCTACACCCGCGAGTTCCCGGTCGAGCGGATGCACCGCGACTCGAAGATCTACACGATCTTCGAGGGCACCTCCGAGATCCAGCGCCTGGTCATCTCCCGCGCGATCTCCGGGCTGCACATCAAATAACGACTTACGGCGGGAGAGCAAGGGTCGGCCACAGGGGTGCCGGCCCTTGTCGCCTACTGTTTTTCGCGGCGTTTGAGGCCTTCGCGGCGGAGGCGCTTTGCTGCCGTTACTTCGGCTTTGGAGGAGCCTTTCTTTTCCGGGCCGGGGGTCTCGAGGGTGGCGGGGAGGCCGTCGAAGCGGGGCTCGGAGAGGAAGGCGGAGAGGCCTCGTTTGCCCATCTCGCCTTTGCCGATGTTGGCGTGGCGGTCGAGGTGGGAGCCGAGGGGGACGGCGGCATCGTTGACGTGGACGGCGCCGAGGCGATCGAGGCCGACCTTGGCGTCGGCTTCGTCGAGGACGGTGCCGAGGTGGGCCTCGTCGGTGATGTCGTATCCCTGGACGAAGAGGTGGCAGGAGTCGAGGCAGAGGCCCAGCCGTTCGCCGCTGCCGGCGAGCTCGATCAGCTGCGCGGTCTCGTCGAAGTTGCGGCCGAGGAGGCCTTTGTGGCCGGCGGTCTGCTCGATCAGGAGGCGGCAGGTGTCGGTCTCCTTCAGCGCCTCGGCGATCACCTTGCCGGCGCGTTTCATCGAGGGGCCGTGGGGCTCGCCTTTCTGCGCGCCTGGGTGAAGGACGACGCCGGCGGCGCCGATCCCGTCGCCGATCGCCAGCGCGTGGGTCAGAGAGGTAAGGGACTTTTCCCGCAGCTCCTTGTCCTTGGTCGCGCAGTTGATCAGGTAGACCGCGTGGATGATCACCGCTTCGACCGGGGAAGCGTCCATCGCCTCGCGGAAAGCCTCGAAATCGGCCTCGCCGTATTTCGTCGGGCGCCACATCCGCGGGCTCTGGTGAAAGATCTGGATAGATTCGCAGCCGCGCTCCTTGCCGCGCTCGATCGCGTTCGGCAGGCCGCCGCCGGTGGAAACATGCGCTCCGATCAACATGCCAAGCGATAACTCCCGTCTCAGGTTTGCCCCCTCGCCGACCGGTGCGCTGCACATCGGCGGAGCGAGGACGGCACTCTACAACTGGCTCGCCGCCCGCCACGACGGGGGGGAGCTGGTGCTGCGGATCGAGGACACCGACCGCGAGCGCTCGACCGAGGAGAACGTCGCCCAGATCCTCGACGCGATGCGCTGGCTGGAGCTCGACTGGGACATCGGCCCGGTCTCGCAGGCGGAGCGCGCGGATCGCCATGCCGAGGCGCTGCAGCGGCTGCTGGAGTCCGGCCACGCCTATCGCGACCACGCCACCGGCAAGGAGGTCGAGGCCTGGAAGGCCGAGCACGGCGCCGGGCGCGGCTACCGCGGCACCCCGACCGACGATGAAACCGCGGCGATCCGCCTCCGCGTCCCCGACGAGGGGGAGACCGTGGTCCACGACCTGATCCGCGGGCCGGTCGCCTTCCCCAACGCCAGCTACGACGACTTCGTGATCGCCCGCGCCGACGGCTCGGTCCTCTACAACTTCGCGGTCGCCGTCGACGACGCCGAGATGGGAATCACCGAGGTGGTCCGCGGCGACGACCACCTCTCCAATACGCCGAAGCAGCTGCTGGTCCTGGAGGCGCTCGGCCACGAGCCGCCCCGCTACGCACACCTGCCGCTGCTGCACGGCCCCGACGGCAAGAAGCTCTCCAAGCGCCACGGCGCCGCCTCGGTCCAGGAGCTGCGCGACGCCGGCTACCTGCCGGCCGCGGTCCGCAACTACCTGGCGCTGCTCGGCTGGGGGACCGACGACGACACGACCCTGATGTCGACCGAGGAGCTGGTCCAGCGCTTCCGCGTCGCCGACGTCGGCAAATCCGCGGCGATCTTCGACGAGAAGAAGCTGCGCTGGCTGAACGGCCGCTTCATGCGCGAGATGCCGCCCGACGAGTACACGGCCGCGGTCGCACGCCACCTCGGCCGCGAGGCCGACGAGCGCCTGCGCGCCGCCTGCGAGATCGCCCAGGAGAAAGCGCAGACCCTGGAGGAGGTCTGGCCGCTGATCCGCTTCCTCTTCGAGCCACCGGTCGCCGACGAGAAGGCCTGGGGCAAGGTGATGAAGGAGGGGACCGGCCCCGTGCTGGAGGCCGTGGCCGAGGTCTTGGAGCCGGTCGAGCCCTTCGAGCCCGCACGGATCGAGGTGGCGCTGGCGCCGCTGCTCGACCGCTTCGACCTCAAGCCGGGCAAGCTCTACCAGCCGATCCGGGTCGCGATCACCGGCACCTCGATCTCCCCTGGGATCTTCGAGTCGCTCTCGGCGCTCGGCCGGGAGCGCTCTCTGGAGCGGATCCGCGCCGCCGCGGCGCGCCTCTCGCCCGGCTGAGCCAGTGGAAATTGCTCCACATTTTTGGGGTCGGAAAGGCTCCTTGAGCTAAACCCCCGCGCGCCGGCTGCCGATGGGAGGGGTGCCAATGAGCGTCACCGCCGCCCAAAGCAACGGCAAGGTCCCCCTGCACGAGACCGCCAAATCGGGACCCCGGTCCGCCGCCGCCCCTGGAAGCCGCCTCGCCGAGGCCTTCGAGGCCGTCGAGCGCTTCCCGGTCCTGATCGAGTCACGCCAGCGGGTGATCGCCGCAGCGACCGCCGAGACCGCCCGCGTCGGCGAGATCATCGAAGCGGTCGAGAGCGACGTCGCCTTGGCGATCGCGGTCCTCCGCCACGCCAACCGCGGCGGCCTCGTCGCCGGCGGCATCGCCGGCATCCCGGCGGCGCTGGAAGTCCTCAGGCCGGCCGGCGTGCTCGCCCTCGCCGGCACCGCCCCCAGCTTCGACTTCTTCGACTCCAACGGCGGCTGGGAGCTGAAGCCCGAGCGCTTCCGCGTCCACGCCCTCGCCACCCAGCGCGCCGCCGATCGTCTCGGCCGCACGGTTGGCTGGGCCGACCGCGACGAGCTCGCGGTTGCGGCGCTGCTGCACGACATCGGCCGCCTCGTGATCTCCCGCCTGCATCCCGGCTACAAGGTCTACTTCGACGCGATCTCCCGCACCCCCGAGCAGCGGCTGCGCGAGGAACGCGAGCAGCTCGGGATCGACCACGCCCTCGTCGGCGGTGTCCTCGCCCGCCGCTGGAACCTGCCCTCGCGGATCGCGATCGCGATCGAGCGCCACCACGCCGAGGACGCCGAGGGTCTGGCGGCGATGATCGCCACCGCCGACATGGTCGCCCACTACTGCCAGGGCGAGGCGATCGCCCCCGAGCGGCTCCGCGCCGGCGCCGAGCGCTGCGGCCTCAGCCCCGAAGGGCTGCGCGACATGCTCTACGAGCTGCCGCTGCCGCTCCAGGACGCCTCCCGGATCAGCGAGCCCTGCCCGCTGTCGGCCCGCGAGCTAGACGTCCTCCGCCACCTCTCCGAGGGGATGGTCTACAAGCAGATCGCAAGCGAAATGCAGCTCTCCGTCTCGACCATCCGCACCCACCTGCACAACGTCTACGGCAAGATCGGCGCCGTCGACCGCGCCCAGGCCGTGCTGATGGCCCGCGACCGCGGCTGGATCTAGCTCCCTAGTCGATCAGGCACTCGCGCACGGCGATCGCGACCGCGTGGGTGCGGTTCTTGGCGCCGAGGCGGGCGAGGGCGTGCTTGGTGTGGCTCTTCACGGTCTCCTCGCTGAGGTCGAGCTCGCGGGCGGCGACCGTGGTCGACTCGCCGTTGGCCAGCAGCTGCAGGATCTGGCGCTGGCGGCGGGTCAGCTTGCCGCGGCTCCCTTTCGGCGGCACCGCTGGGTCGATGAACCGCTCCTGGGCGACGGCGGCGTCGACCGCCCGCCGCAGCTCCGCTGGGCCGGCGGTGCGGGCGACGTAGGCGGAGGCGCCCGCCTGCAGGGCGGCGCTCGCGAGGTGCCGCTCTGGTCGCTCGCCGTGGGCGACGATCCCGAGCGCGGCGCTGGAGCGGTGGAGCATCCGGATCGCCTCGGTGCCGGAGATCGAGCTGCCGTCGCCGTTGCCGCGCCAGCGCATGTCGACGATCGCGACGTCGAAGTCGCCGACGTCGCGGACCAGGTCGAGCGCCTCTTCGCGCGTCGGCGTCTCGTGGACGACGAAGCCGTCATCGAGCGTCTCGCGGATGCCGAGGCGGACGAGAGGGTGACCGTCGATCACCAGGCAGTGTGGGGGCTCGCTCAGGGCTGCTTCCGATCAATCGTTGGCATTAGCGGGCACTGGTCGGCCACTGAAGCCTCCCGCCGGCCGATCCTACCCAGCCGAGGGGTGCGGTAGAAACCCCCTTGTGATCTCGATTACCTCAAAGAGCAGGTATGCCGTGGTCGCCATGGCCGAGCTCGCGAGGGCGGGGGAGCGGCCGGTGCCGATCAAAGAGCTGGCCGAGCGCCGCGACATCCCCGAGCAGTTCCTCGAGCAGCTCTTCTCGACCCTGCGCCGCAACGGCCTCCTGACCAGCCACCGCGGCATGCGCGGCGGCTACACCCTGGCCCGCCCGGCCGAGGAGATCACCGTCCTCGACGTCGTCCAGGTCCTCGACGGCAAAGTCGGCGACGAGGCCGACGAGGCCGGCGGCATCTGGGCCGAGGGCGTCACCGCCCTGCGCAAGGTCTTCGGCCAGACCACGATCGCCGAAGTCGCCCGGCGCGAGGCCGAAGAGGCCGGCTCGGGGATGTACTTCATCTGAGCAACTAGCGCGCTTTTTCTGCAACGCGAGGGGGAGAGATCGGTGTCCCCCGTCCCTTAAGGGCCTGCGAACGCAGGCTGATGGAAGGGACGCTCGATCAGAAGAAGGCAATCAAGCTTCTAAGGGAAGACGGTTGGAGGAAGTCGCGCGGGGGAAAGCACCAGGTGAAGATGGTCAAGGCCGGGTATCGGCCGATCACGTTGCCCCAGCACAAGGGGCGGGACTATCCACCCGGTCTGGCCCGGGCGATCCTGAGGCAGGCCGGGCTAAGATGAAGCAACTTCAGGCTATGCAGCTGACCGCATGCATCCATATCGAGGACGGCGAATACTGGGCTGAGGTTCCGGAGCTACCCGGCTGCTTTGCCTCGGGCGACAATCTGGATGAGCTGTTCGAGTCGCTGCGGGAGGGAATCTCCCTCTATGGCCACGGCGATGGGGAGCACTCCGGGCCGTTGAGAGTCCGTCTCGCCAGCTGATGCGCATCGGAGCTGAGGCCTCGGCCGTTGTCGGCAACACGCCGATGGTCCTGCTCGACCGGCTCTCGGAGGGGGCGGCCGGCGAGGTCTGCGTCAAGCTGGAGTACTTCAACCCCGGCGGCTCGGTCAAGGACCGGATCGGGGTGGCGATGATCGACGCCGCCGAAGCGGAGGGCCAGGTTCAGCCCGGGAAGTCGGTCGTGGTCGAGCCGACCAGCGGCAACACCGGGATCGCGCTGGCGATGGTCTGCGCCGCCCGCGGCTACGAGCTGATCCTCACCCTGCCCGAGGGGATGAGCCGCGAGCGCGGCAAGCTGCTGCGCGCCTACGGGGCCGAGGTGCGAGAGACGCCGTCGCTTGGCGGAATGAACGAGGCGGTGGCGCTGGCGGAAGAGATCCGCGAGCAGCGCAAGGGCTTCATGCCGATGCAGTTCTCCAACCCCGCCAACCCGGAGATCCACCGCCGCACCACGGCCGAGGAGATCTGGAGCGACACGGACGGCGAGGTCGGCGCCTTCGTCGCCGGGGTCGGCACCGGCGGCACGATCACCGGGGTGGGGCGGATGCTGCGGGAACGGGCGCCGGAGGCGCTGGTGGTCGCGGTCGAGCCGGCCAGCTCGCCGGTCCTCTCCGGCGGCAAGCCCGGCCCGCACAAAATCCAGGGCATCGGCGCCGGCTTCGTCCCCGAGAATCTCGACCGGGAGGTGGTCGACGAGGTGCTCTCGGTCGGTGACGAGGATGCCTTGGAGATGGCGCGGCGGGTCGCCCAGGAAGAGGGGGTGCTGGCGGGAATCTCCGCCGGGGCCAACGTCTGGGCCGCCCTGGAGGTCGCACGCCGCCCGGAGATGGCGGGGAAGAGGGTGGTGACGATCGTCTGCGACTCGGGTGAGCGCTACATGTCCCTACCCTTCTTCTCACCATGAAACGCTGGAAACGGCTGCTCAAGGAGGTTCGCGCGGACGTCAGGGCGGCGCGCGAGCGCGACCCCGCCGCCCAGGGCGTCTCCACCTTCGAGATCCTCAGCAGCTGGGCAGGGGTGCAGGCGCTGCTGGCCCATCGCGCCGCCCACGCGCTGCTCGAGGCGGGGGTGCCGTTGCTGCCGCGGACGATCGCCTACCTGACCCGGGCGGTGACCGGGATCGAGATCCACCCCGCCGCCCGGATCGGCAACGAGTTCTTCATCGACCACGGCTCCGGGGTGGTGATCGGCGAGACCGCGGTGATCGGCAGCTGCGTCACCCTCTACCAGGGGGTGACCCTGGGCGGGACCGGGTTCCAGCGCGGCAAGCGCCATCCGACCCTGGGCGACAACGTCACCGTCGGCAGCGGCGCCAAGCTGCTGGGGCCGATCGCCGTCGGCGACGGGGCGAAGATCGGTGCCAACACCGTCGTCGTAGAGGACGTGCCACCGGCCGCGACCGTGGTCGGTAACCCCGGTCACCCGGTGCGGCTGGAGGGCAAGCGGGTCGAAGGGCCGGACGCCGACTGGATCCACCTGCCGGACCCGATCGCCGACGCGATCAAAGCGCTCTCGGAGCGGATCGCCGACCTTGAGCAGCGCCTCGCCGCCCTCGACGGCGGCGACGGACCCAGCGGCAGGGGCGGCGACGCGACCAAGATCCAGCCCCGCACCGGCCGCTCCTCGGCCGGCGGCTGAGGAAAGGCGCCTTTCCGTCCCGCAGGACGCAAAGGCGCCTTGAGATCCCACCGAGCCCCGCCGAGCCTCTGGCTATGCTCGCTTGGTGAGTCTGCAGGAGCATCTCGACACCGATCCGGAGGCCGTTTCCGCGGCCTCCGGCGCCCCGACCGAGCCCGGTGCCGACCGGGTCGAGCGCCTGTTGGCGGGGCTGAACCGGCCCCAGCGCGAGGCGGTCGTGCACGGCGAGGGACCGCTCCTCGTCCTCGCCGGCGCCGGCTCGGGCAAGACCCGCGTCCTCACCCACCGGATCGCCTACCTGCTCGCCACCGGCGCCGCCCGCCCAGGGGAGATCCTCGCGATCACCTTCACCAACAAAGCCGCGGCGGAGATGCGGGACCGGGTCGGCCAGCTGGTCGGCCGCTCGGTGCGAGCGATGTGGGTGACGACCTTCCACTCCGCCTGCGCGCGGATGCTGCGGGTCGACGCCGAGCGGCTCGGCTACGCGAAGAACTTCACGATCTACGACCAGGCCGACTCGCTGCGGATGCTGAAACGGTGCCTGGGTGAGCTCGGGGTCGACCCGAAACGGTTCCCGCCGCGGGCGGTGCAGGCGAAGATCTCCGGCGCCAAGAACCAGCTGATCGACTCCGACTCCTACAACGACGCCGCCTTCGGCGAATTCGAGGAGATCGTCGCCGAAGCATTCCCGCTCTACGAGAAACGGATGCGGGAAGCCAACGCGATGGACTTCGACGACCTCCTCGTCCGCACCGTCAACGTCGTCGAGCTGTTCGAGGACGTGCGCGAGCGCTGGCGCCGCACCTTCCGCCACGTCCTCGTCGACGAGTACCAGGACACCAACCATGCCCAGTACCGGCTGCTGCAGCTGCTCGCCTCCGAGCACGGGAACCTGATGGTGGTCGGCGACGAGGACCAGTCGATCTATGGCTTCCGCCACGCCGACGTCTCCAACATCCTCGACTTCGACGAGGACTTCAAAGGCGCCGAGATCGTCAAGCTCGAGCAGAACTACCGCTCGACCCAGACGATCCTCTCCGCCGCCAACGGCGTCGTCGAGCGCAATCGCGAGCGGCGGCCGAAGGAGCTCTGGAGCGAAGGCGAGGAGGGGGCGCGGGTCCAGCTGAACGAGCTGACCGACGAGCACGAGGAGGCGCGCTGGGTCGCCGCGGAGATCGAACGGCTGGAACAGGAGGAGTCGGTTTCCCGCGCCGAGGTCGCGGTCTTCTACCGGACCAACGCGATGAGCCGGGTCCTGGAGGACACGCTGCAGCGCTTCGACGTCTCCTACCAGGTGATCGGCGGCACCAAGTTCTACGAACGGGCCGAGGTCAAGGACGCGATCGCCTACCTCAGCCTCCTGGTCAACCCGGCCGACCTCGTCTCCTTCGGCCGCGTCGTCAACTCGCCGCGGCGGGGAATCGGCAACACCACCCAGGGCCGGATCGCCTCCCACGTCAACACCACCGGGCAGCCGGTCTGGGAGGTGATCGAGCGGGTCGAGGAGGTGCCGGGGCTCTCCGGCGCCGCGATCAAGGCGGTCTCCCGCTTCTACGAGATGATGGCCGGGCTGCGCGAACGAGCCGAAGAAGAAGGACCGGTGGCGACGCTGCTGGAGGCGGTCCTGCACGAGACCGGCTACCTCGAGGCGCTGGCGGCGGAGCGGACGATCGAGGCCGAGGGGCGGGGCGAAAACCTGGAAACGCTGATCGGCGGCGCCGCCGAGTTCGACATCGAGCGCGAGCGCGAGGGGGAGAGCGAGATCTCCCCGCTGGAGGAGTACCTGCAGCAGATTTCCCTCTACACCGAGCAGGACGGGCTCGCCGCCGAGAGCGAGCTGGTGACCCTGATGACCCTGCACAACGCAAAGGGGCTCGAGTACGACACGGTCTTCATCGTCGGCTGCGAGGAGGGGGCCTTCCCCCACATGCGGGCGCTGGAGGAGGGCGGCGAAGAAGAGGAGCGCCGCCTTTGTTACGTCGGCATCACCCGCGCCCGCAAGCGCCTCTACATGACCTGGGCGCGGGAGCGGCGCCTGTTCGGGCGGGCCGAGCACAACCTGCCTTCGCGCTTCGTCGACGAGTTGCCGCACGAGCTGACCGAGCGCCACTTGACCGCGGCCCGCAGCCTCGGTACCAGCTGGAGCACCTCGGTCGCCAACGAGGTGGAGCCGGCGCAGGCGGTCGACCCCGGCCCGGCGCTGGAGCTGCAGACCGGCGACGACGTCGTCCACGCCAGCTTCGGCGATGGGGTGGTGACGGCGGTCGAGCCCGGCGGGGTGATCGTCGTCCGCTTCGCCGGCGACGGCGCCGAGCGCAAGCTGATGGCCGACTACGCCCCAATCCGGAGGCGCTGAGGCGATGGCGGCCCGGGTCATCGACGGCAAGGCCGTCGCCGCCGCGGTCCGCGAGCGGGTCAAGGTCGACGTCGCCGCCTACGTCGAGGAGGCGGGGCGGGTCCCGGCGCTGGCGACGGTCCTGGTCGGCGACGACCCGGCCTCGGAGATCTACGTCCGCAACAAGCGCCGGACCACCGAGGAAGTCGGTATGCGGTCGATCCATCACGCTCCTGAGGCTTCGATCCGCGAGGAGGAGCTGCTCGACCTCGTTCGCGAGTTGGGCGAGGACGACGAGGTCGACGGGATCCTCGTGCAGCTGCCGCTGCCGGCCCACCTCGACTCCGACGCCGTCGTCCAGGCTCTGAACCCCGAGAAGGACGTCGACGGGCTGACCCCGGTCAACGCCGGCCTCCTCGCCCACGGCACCCCCGGCCTCGTCCCCTGCACCCCCGCCGGGGTGATGGAGCTGCTCGCCCACGAGGGGGTGGAGCTGGAGGGCGCCGAGGCGGTCGTCGTCGGCCGCTCGAAGCTGGTCGGGGTGCCGGTCGCGCGGCTGCTGCTGCAGGCGAACGCGACGGTGACGGTCTGCCACTCGCGCACCCGCGACCTCGATGCGACCTGCCGCCGCGCCGACGTCCTCGTCGCCGCCGTCGGGGTCCCGAAGCTGCTGGGGCGGGAGGCGGTGAAGGAGGGCGCGATCGTGATCGACGTCGGCATGAACCGGCTCGAGGACGGGCTCAGCGGCGACGTCGACTACGAGGCCGCGGCCGAGGTCGCCGCCGCGATCACCCCGGTTCCCGGCGGCGTCGGACCGATGACGATCGCGATGCTCCTCTCGAACACTCTGCAGGCAGCACGCATGAGGACGACCAGCGGGTAGGAAACCCGGCCAGCGGCGTCGAATCTCCGCCTGATGCAGATATAGGGTCGCGACGACCCACCCCGAGCTTCCAAGGAGGAAGACGATGGACGCGGACAGGCTGAGTACGGGGGAGAAGATCGCCGGCGCATCGGCCGTCCTTCTCTTCATCTTCATGTTCTTCGACTGGTTCAAGGTCGAGGTGTCGGGCGGCGGCTTCGTCGGCGGCAGCCTCGGCGGCAACGCCTGGGAATGGTTCACCTGGATCGACCTGCTGATGTTGCTGACGATCGTCGTCGCGATCGCGGTGGCGGTGATCCGGTTGACCGACGCGGTCTTCGAGCCGCCCTTCTCGCTCAACGCGGCGGTGACGATCCTCGGCGGACTCTGCGTGCTGCTCATCCTCTTCCGGATCATCGATCCCCCGGGCAGCAGCGAAAGCTTCGGCGGCGTCAGCGTCGACGTCGGTCTCCAGATCGGCGTCTTCCTCGGGCTGCTCGCGGCGGCGGGAATCACCTACGGCGGCTACCGGGCGATGCAGGAAGAGGGGACCTCCTTCGGCGACCTCGGCGACCAGCTCTCCAGCGGTCGCGGCGGCCGCAGCGGCGGGACCGGGCCGCAGCAGCCGCCCGCGGCTACGCCACCGCCCCCACCGCCCCCGCCGCCCCCGCCGAGCTCCGGCCAGGGCGGTCCGCCGCCCCAGTAGCAATACGGCGGGAGACCTGCTTGGCGAAGGCGACGATGGTCATCATCGGGTTGACGCCGACGGAGGTCGGGAAGAGGGAGGCGTCGGCGACGTAGAGGCCGGCGGTGCCGTTGACCGAGCCGTCGGCGGCGCAGACCCCACGGCGCGGATCCGCTGAGATCCGCGCCGTTCCCATCGGGTGGAAGGCCTCCAGCCGCAGCTCCGAGGGCTTGAAGCGGGTTGCCTCGAACTGCGGCAGGTCGCGTGGCTTCAGCACCCCGGCGCGGGGGATGTTCGGGTAGACCTCGGTGGCGCCGGCGGCGAAGTGGACTTCGGCGGCGCGGGCGATCCCGAAGACGACGTGGCGGGCGTCGTCGTCGTTCAGCTCGTAGCTGGCGCGCAGGGCGCCTTCGTTGGCGAGGCCGACCGAGCCGTGCGAGCGGTCGCAGAGGTGGACGCCGATCGAGCCGACGTGGCCGAAGTCGAGCATCGAGCGCTGGTGCTCGACGCCGGTGCCGACCAGCCAGGCGCCGCCGAAGGCCAGCGGCGTGAAGGTTGCCTCCAGCAGGACGCGATGCTGCGCCTCCCACTGGTCGACGTAGTAGCTCTGCATCACGCCCTCCCAGCCGCGCACCTCCTCCTCGTAGCGGGCGCCGACCCAGCAGGCGGGGTGGATGCGGAGGTTGCGGCCGACCTGGGGCCCACCGAGGCCCGAGCGCAGCAGCAGCTCCGGGGTGCCGAAGGCGCCGCCGGCGGCGATCACGGCATGCCTGGCGCGGACGGCGAAGGGGCGCTGCCGCCCGCCGGCGTCGCGGGTCGAGCAGGCGACGCCGACGGCGCGGCCGCCCTCGACCAGGATCCGCTGCGCTTCGACCCCGGCCCGGACCCGCGCCCCGGCCGCGACGGCGCGGGGCAGGTAGCTGACGTGCATCCCCTGCTTGGCGTCGATCTCGCAGCCGAAGGGGCAGGAGCTGCACTGGACGCAGTTGCCGGCGTTGCGGTGGATCGGGGCGCCGCTGGCGCCGAGCGCTTCCGCACCCTCCATCGCCAGCTGTCCGTTGCGGCCCATCCGCTCCGGGTCGAGCTGGGTCACCTGCAGGAACTCCTCCGCCTCGGCGTAGTCGGTGTCGAGCTCGCGCGCCCAGGAGAGCCCGAACTCCTCGCGCCAGCTCTCGAGAACCCAGTCCGGGGCGCGGAAGCAGGTCCCGGAGTTGATCACCGTGGTCCCGCCGACCGCCTTGGCGACCGGGATCGGGATCGGCGGGCTGCCTGCGGCGATCGTCAGCCCGGCTTCGCGGTAGAGGGTCGTGATCGCCTCCAGCCGGTCGGCGGGGTAGTTGTCACGGTCGTAGTGGCCGCCGGCCTCGAGCACGAGGACGTCGAGCCCGGCCTCGGCCAGGGTCGCCGCGGCGACCGCGCCACCGGCGCCGGAGCCGACGATGACGACGTCGCATTCCTCGCCTTCGCCCTGCGGGCGGGTGTCGCCGAGCGTGCCGGCCGGCTCCGGCAGCGAGCCGTCGGCGAGCGCGCAGCCGATCTTGGTTCCGATCCGCGCCTCGACCGCCGGCACCACCGCGTAGCCGAGGGTCGAGAGGATCTTCGCCAGCATCAGCAACTCGTGGTGCAGCGCCAGCCGCGAGCGCTCGAGCTTGGAGAGGAACTCGCCAGCCGCCTCGGGCCCGAGGCGGCTGAAGCGCCAGGGGAACGGCAGCCACTCGAAGGCGCGCAGGCCGAGGCGCAGGCGCAGGAGGACGGTGGGGGAGAGCGAGCGCAGGAACTCGGCGACCGGACCGGAGACGTCGACCTCGCGCTCCGCCGCCGGCAGGCCGTCGATGCCCGGCGCCATCGCCGCGCAGATCGCGCTCAGGGTGCGCTGCTCAGCGGCCGAGAGCCCTGGCGGGCGCTTTCAACCGGGGGCGGCGGGTCGGCCGACCCGTCCCGCCAGCATCCAGAGGTAGAGCGCGAGCAGCGCCAGGAAGCCGTCGACGAGGAAGTTCAGCAGGTAGACGAAGACCTGTTCCTGGATCAGGAAGAAGGCCAGGGAGCCGAGCGAGGAGGCGGTCTTGCCGGCGGCGAGGACCAGCAGCAGGGGCCGGTAGCGGACGACGTCGCTCTGGACGACGAGGCAGATGCCGGTGATCACGACCATGTAGGCGAAGGCCAGCGCCAGCCACAGGTACTCCTGGGTGTGGGGAGCGCGATGGTCGTCGCCCAGCCATTCGCCGACGTCGGAGATGACGTCGAGGACGCCGCTGGGGACGAGGAGGAAGAGGAGGCCGACGACGGCGAAGGTGAGGGCGAGCAGGCGCAGGTTGAAGACGACGAATCTCTCGGCCTTTGGACCCTGCATTGGAGAGGAAGATACTGGCTGGCCAGCCAGGGCGGTGGCGCGGCGGGTCCTGTCGACGATTGGGGCCCACCATCCCTGCGCTGCAGTAGCTGCTCGGGATGGTCCCCCCAATCGACGCCACCCACCGCGAGGTACGGGGTCGGCAGACAACCTAGACTTCGCCGCCGTGATCGAGCGAGAGCAGGTACTGCACGTGGCGAAGTTGGCTCGTCTTCGTCTTTCAGACGGGGAAGTGGAGAGGATGGTGGGGGAGCTTTCGGGGATCCTCGAGCACGTCGACCGGATCGGCAACCTGGATCTGGAGGGAGTGGAGCCGACCTCGCACGTGGTGGCGCTGGAGAACGTGCTGCGGCCCGACGAGCCGCGGCCGAGCCTGCCTCGCGACGTCGCCCTCGCTTCGGCGCCCGACCCCCAGGACGGCGCCTTCCGCGCTCCCTCGCCGCAGGCGGAATAGATGACCGACGTGCTCGATCTGACCGCCCTCGAGGCGCACGAAGCGATGGTCGCCGGCGACCTCGGCGCCGAGGAGTACACGGCCGCCTGGCGCGAGGCCGCCGCCGGCGACGAGCTCAACGCCTACCTCTGGCGCGACCAGGGCGGCGAGGAGGCCGCGGCGATCGCGGTCGAGCGCGACTGCGTCGCCCCGATCGCGGTCAAGGACATCTTCACCACCGAGGGGGTGCCGACCACCGCGGGATCGCGGATCCTCGAGGGCTACCGCCCGCCCTACACCTCCACGGCCGTCCGCAAGCTGCTCGAGGCCGGCGCGCCGGTCCTCGGCAAGACCAACATGGACGAGTTCGCGATGGGCTCCTCGAACGAGAACTCGGCCTACGGGCCCGTCCTCAACCCGTGGGACCGCGAGCGCGTCCCCGGCGGCTCCTCCGGCGGCTCGGCCGCGGTCGTCGCCGGCGGCCTCGCCCCCTGGGCGATCGGCACCGACACCGGCGGCTCGATCCGCCAGCCCGCCGCCTTCTGCGGGATCGTCGGCCTCAAGCCCACCTACGGCGCGATCTCCCGCTACGGGATGATCGCCTTCGCCTCCTCGCTCGACCAGTGCGGGCCGCTGACCCGGACCGTCTCCGACGCCGCCCTGCTGCTGGGTGTCCTGCAGGGGAAGGACCCCTGCGACTCGACCTCGGTCGGGATCGACGGCGGCATCGCCCTGCCCGGCCGCGAGGACCTCTCCGGACTGCGCTTCGGCGTCCCGGCCGAGCTGCGCGGCGACGACTACGACAGCGGCGTCCGCGCCGTCTTCGAGCAGACGCTGCGCAAGATCGAGGACCTCGGGGGCGAGATCGCCGAGGTCTCCCTGCCGAGCTCGGAGCACGGGATCTCCGCCTACTACGTGATCGCCCCCGCCGAGGCCTCCTCCAACCTCGCCCGCTACGACGGCGTCCGCTACGGGATGCGGGCCGGCGGCGACGGCGACTTGATCGAGATGTACGAGACGACCCGCTCGGAGGGCTTCGGCCCCGAGGTGAAGCGGCGGATCATGCTCGGCACCTACGCGCTCTCCTCCGGCTACTACGAGGCCTACTACGGGCAGGCGCAGAAGGTCCGCACCCGGATCGCCGAAGACTTCAGCGGCGCCTTCGGCAGCGTCGACTTCGTCGTCACCCCGACCGCGCCCTCGGTTGCCTTCAAGCTCGGCGAGAAGACCGACGACCCGCTGGCGATGTACCTGAACGACTTCTTCACGGTGCCGATGAGCCTCGCCGGGATCCCGGCGATCTCGATCCCCGCCGGCCTCGCCGAGCCCGAGGGCGGCGGTCCGCAGCTGCCGGTCGGCTTCCAGATCGCCAGCCCCGCCTTCAGCGAGCAGAAGCTGCTCGACGCCGCCTACGCGCTGGAGCAGGGGATCGGCTTCGGGGCCCGCCCGGGAGGTGTCGCCGGTGCCTGAGCTGGAGGCGGTGATCGGGCTGGAGATCCACGTCCAGCTGGCGACCAAGACGAAGATGTTCTGCGGCTGTGAACTGTCCTTCGGCGACGAGCCAAATGTTCATACCTGCCCGGTCTGCCTCGCCCACCCCGGCGTGCTGCCGGTGCCGAACGAGCAGGCGATCCGCTACGCGCTGCAGATCGGCCTCGCCCTCGGCTGCGAGATCGCGCCGCGCTCGATCTTCCACCGCAAGAACTACTTCTATCCCGACAACCCGAAGGCCTACCAGATCAGCCAGTACGACATCCCGATCTGCGGCGCCGGCCGGCTCGGCGACATCCGCATCCACCGCGCCCACCTCGAGGAGGACGCGGCGAAGACGATCCACGTCGGAGAGTCGGGCCGGATCCACGGCTCCGACGCCTCCCTGGTCGACTTCAACCGCGGCGGCACGCCGCTGGTCGAGATCGTCACCGAGCCCGACCTGCGCAGCGCCGCCGAAGCGGCCGAGTGGGCGCGGCTGCTGCGGGAGACGGTCCGCCAGCTCGGCGTCTCCGACGTCAACATGGAGGAGGGGAGCCTGCGTGTCGACGCCAACGTCTCGGTCCGCCCCGTCGGCAGCGAGGAGCTGGGGACGAAGACCGAGCTGAAGAACATGAACAGCTTCCGCTTCCTCCAGCGCGGTGTCGAAGCCGAGCTGGCGCGCCAGCGCGAGCTGGTCGAAGCGGGGGGGACCGTCGAACAGGAGACGCTCCACTTCGACCCGGCGAGCGGCAGCCTCACCTCCCTGCGCTCGAAGGAGGAAGCCCACGACTACCGCTACTTCCCCGAGCCCGACCTGGTGCCGCTGGTCCCGACCGAGGAGATGCTGCGCGAGGCCCGCGAGTCGCTGCCGGAGCTGCCGGCGGCGCGGATCGAGCGCTACGAGGGCATCGGCGTCCCCGCCGACGTGGCGCTGACCCTCGCCACCGACCCCCGCACCGCCGGCTACTTCGAGAACGTCGTCGAGGTGGCGGACGGGATCGAGCCCCGCGTCATCGCCAACTGGGTGACCGGCGAGCTGGCGGCGGCGCTGCGCCAGGCCGAGGTCGACGGCGGCGCCGCCGACTCCCGCGTCTCCCCCGAAGCGATGGCGGCCCTCGTCCGCATGGTCGGGGAGAAGAAGATCTCCCACGGCAGCGCCAAGACCGTCCTCGCCGCCCTGGTGCTGGAGGGCGGCGACCCCGAGCCGATCGTCGAACGCGAGGGCCTCGCCCAGATGTCGGACTCCGGCGAGCTCGAGGCGATCGTCGAGAAGGCGATGGCCGACAACCCCGACGCCGTCGCCAAGGTCCGCGAAGGCAACAACAAGGCCGTCGGCGCCATCGTCGGCGCCGTCATGCGAGAGACCAAGGGCCGCGCCGACGGCGGCGAGGTCAACCGCCTGATCCAGGAGAAGCTCTAGTCGCACTAGTACCAGTCGGCACTTTGTAACAACGTGTTACAAGCGTGCTAGGTTGAGGTCATGGCCTGGAACGTCGTGATCGCGGGTGGTGGCTTCGGGGGCGCTGCGGCGGCGCGGGAGCTGGAGCGGACGATGCCGAAGCAGTCGGCGCGGCTGACGCTGGTCAACGAGACGAACTTCGCCCTCTACACGCCGTTTCTGCCGGAGGCGGCGGCCGGGACGCTGGAGCCGCGACACGTGGTGACGCCGCTGCGCGACATCCTGAAGCGGACCTACCTGCGGCTGGGCGCGATCGTCGGCCACGACCCGGAGGCAAAGACGGTGACGCTGCGTGCCAAGTACGGCGAAACCGAGCAGATCCCCTACGACCAGCTGCTGCTGGCGATGGGCTCGGTCTCGCGGGTGCTGCCGGTGCCCGGGCTGGCCGAGCACGCGGTCGGGTTCAAGAGCCTCGCCGACGCGATCTACCTCCGCAACCACGTGATCGAGACGCTGGAGGAAGCCAACGCGACCGAGGATCCCGCGAAGCGCGAAGAGCTGCTCACCTACGTCTTCGTCGGCGGCGGCTACGCCGGGCTCGAGGCCCTGGCCGAGCTGCAGGACTTCGCCGCCGACGCGATGGACTGCTATCCGCGCGCCCGCCTGCACGGGATGCGCTGGGTCCTGGTCGAGGCGACGAACCGGGTGCTGCCGGAGATCGACCCGCAGCTGGGCGAGTACGCGCTGCGGGAGCTGCGCGGCCGCGGCATCGACATCCGCATGGAGACGACCCTGGAGGAGGTCGGGCCGGACACGGCGCGGCTCTCCAGCGGCGAGGTGCTGCCGACGAAGACCGTCGTCTGGACCGCCGGCGTCGCCCCGCAGCCGATCCTCAAGGAGCTGAACCTGCCGCTGGACGAGCGCGGCCGGGTCCCGGTCGACTCCCACCTGCGCGTGCAGGGGATGGACTCGGTCTGGGCGATCGGCGACTGCGCCGCGGTCCCGGACCCGGGCGGCGGCACCTCGCCGCCGACCGCGCAGACCGCAGTGCGGCAGGGACCCGTGGCGGCGCGCAACATCGCCGCCGAGCTCGGGATCGGCAGCCCCAAGCCCTACGAGTACCGCTCCGAAGCGGCCTTCGTCAACCTCGGCCGCTACAAGGCGGTCGGCAAGATCGGCGACCGCACCTTCCGCGGCTTCCCCGCCTGGTGGCTGGCGCGGACCTACCACATGAGCCAGATCCCGGGCTCGGCCCGCAAGTTCCGCGCCGTCCTCGACTGGACCGCCGGCCTGCCGTTCCGCCGCGACATCTCCGAGGTCGGCTCGATCGGCCACCCGAAACCGTTGGTCTAGGAGAATCGGTACGTGGAGTACCTCGTCATCGCCTTCTTCTTCGGCCTCGCTACCGGCATCGTCGGCAAGGGCAAGGGCAGTTCCTTCTTCATCTGGTTCATCATCGGCCTGGTCCTGCCCCTGCTCGGCCTCGTCGCCGTGATCCTCTACCGCTTCGACAAGGACGAACCCGAACGGCAGTGCCCCAACTGCCACAAGGCGCTGAAGCTCTACGTCCAGGTCTGCCCCCGCTGCGGCACCGACCTCTACCTGCCGGATCCCGCAGCTGTAAGACACCCAGGCGTGCGCTGAGCTTCAGCTCAGTGCGCTGTTAGCGCAGCCAGGTCCTGACGATCGCGTTGGCGAAGCCGGCGCCGTAGCGGAGCGCGGCGGGCTTCTTCGAGTGGCCGTGGAGGCGCTGTTCGACGGTGATCGGGACCTCGGTGGCGGGGATGCCGCGCTTGATCGCCTCGATCATGAACTCGGAAGTGTGGAACTGCTCCTGGCGGAGGACGAGCTGGGGGAGGACGGTGGTGCGGACGGCGCGGTAGCCGTTGGAGCAGTCGGTGACGTGGGTGCGGGTGATCGCGGAGACGAGGCGGTTGAAGAAGACGATCCCCAGCTCCCGCGCGAAATGGTTTCGGTCGGCGTGGCCGAGGACGCGGGAGCCGTGGGCCATATCCACCTCGCCGTCGAGGATCGGCTTGACCAGGCGCTCCATCTCGTCGGGCCGGTGCTGCCCATCGGCGTCGAGGGTGACGACGATCAGCGCCCCCGATTCGACCATCAGCCGGTAGCCGGTCCGCAGCGCCGCGCCGCCGCCGCGGTTGGTGACGTGGCGGGCGACCGCGGCGCCGTGCTCGGCGGCGACGTCGCCGGTGCCGTCGCGCGAGCCGTCGTCGACGACGAGGACCTCGGTGCGGACGCCGCAGACGGCGGGCGGGATCTGGTCGAGGACGGTGGCGATGTTGTCGGCCTCGTTGTAGGCGGGGATCAGGATCGCGATCTTCTCGCGGAAGCGCTCCGGCATCCCCGCCTGGCGGAACTCCTCCCAGGCGAGGCCCTCGAGGGCCGCCGCCAGCTGACGGTTGTTCCGCGCCGATTGCGAGAGCGCTCTCAGGGTCAGCAGGAAGAGGACGAAGATCGCGAAGACGGCAAGGCCGAGGATGCGGCCGCCGTTGCCCTTCTCGAAGGAGAAGGCGGAGAGGAGACCATTGACGATTTCGGTCCCGGAGACGAGCGCGAGGCCGAGCCCGGCCGCGATCAGGATCAGCACGTCGGCGTTGCGCAGGGTGCGGCGGCGCACGACCGCGTAGGCGACGAGGAAGATCGCCATCAGCAGCCCGACGCTGCGGAGCGCCGTCAGCTCGGGCGGGAAGATGCCTGCTCCGGGGACCATTCGCGACCGGAGGATATGGCCGCGAGGGCGGATGAGAGCGCCAGGCCGGCAAGCGGAAAGACCAGCGTCATCAGCACCTCGTTGCGACGCGGCGCCGCCAGCGAGATGGCGCCGACCGCGGTGACGAGGGCGATCGGCGTCGCCAGCACGACCAGCTCCCACCAGCGCCGCCGCAGCGCGAGGAGGGCGAAGCCGGCGAGGCCGAGGAGGACGAGGACGATCTGGACGATCCGCCCGGCGGTCGTGCTCATCGCTTCGCCGACGCCGCTGCTCCACATCCGCCCGACCTTGCGCACGGTCATCGCCAGGTAGCCGCCCGGGTCTTCGCCGAAGTACTTGCTGAAGTCTTCCTTGCCCGCCTTGCCGAGCGCTTCGTCGCGGGTCAGGCCGGGGTGCTCCCGCTGGACTTCCTTGGCGACTTCGTCGAAGAGCGGGGTGGGGTCGACGCGGTCGAGGTCGAGGGGAGCGAAGTTCATGTAGCGCTCGGCGAGGAGCTCCTTCACCCGCTGGTATTCGCCGTCGGCGGGGAGGTAGGTGCCGACGTAGAGCGCCTTGCCGCCACCGGTCGAGATCGGCACCACGCGGTCGAGGACGACGACGTTGCGGATCGTCCAGGGGAGGATCGGGAGGATCAGGGCGACGAGGAGGACGGCCGCGCCGGCGAGGCCGAGTCGCCAATCGCGCTGGCGCCACTGGTGAGTCCCCGCGAGGACGACGAAGGCGGCACCGACGAGCAGGTACTCGGGCCGGAACATCGCGGTCAGCCCGAAGAGCAGTCCCGGCACCGCCCACACCCACCATGAGGCGCGCTGTCCCCGCATACCGGGGACAGACGGGTTCGCACCTCTGTCACACGCCCAGGGGAAGGCGAGGATCGCCGCCGGGAGGGTCAGCATCGCCGGCGGCTCGCTCATCAGCTCTCCGGTGGTGTGGAGGAACGGGGGGTAGACGGCGACCGCGAAGGCGGCGAAGAGGCCGGCGAAGCGGCCGTGCGCGCGCCCGCCGAGCCGCCAGCCGAGGGCGAAGACGACGAGGATCGTCGCCATGCCGAGCAGCGCCGCGACGATCCGCGCCGTCCCTTCCCGGGCGCCGCCGGTCGCGTAGAACGAGGCGGCGTAGAGGAAGGGGGCGCCGGGCGACCAGTCGCTCGAGTCGTCGAATTCCGGCCCCCCGAAGCTCTGTTCCGTGTAGAGCGCCTTCGAGAGCGCGTAATAGGCCCGCGAGTCGTCCCCCGGATATTCGACCGGATTGACGACGACGTAGGCCCGTACCGCCAGCCCCAGCAGCGCGATCGCCCCCAGCGCGATCAGCGTCCGCCTGCCATACCGCTGCGGCAGCGCACGGATCCGGTCGGCGACGGCGGTCAAGGCCGGCCCAGGCTATCCCGCAGCCAGGCGATAGACACAGCGGAAAGCGACGCCAAGAGAGGGACGAGGACGAAGACGCGGCGCGGTGAGGCGACGAGCAGGGCGCTGATCGCGGTGATCGCGAGGAAGATCGTGCCGATCAGGAGCGCCTCCCAGCGGCGGCGCCAGGCGAGCAGCGCCAGGCCGAGCAGCCCGAGGGCGACGAGCGCCCAGTGCAGAACCGCCCAGAGCGGCTCGCGCATCACGTCACGGGGGCCGTGCGACCAAATGCGGCCGACCTTGGTGGCGACGAAGCCGGCGTATTCGAGCGGCTCGTCCGTGATGTCGTCCCAGAGCTGCTCCTTGCCCATCTTCGAGAGCGCCTGGTCGGTTTCCACACCGGGATGTTCCTGTTGCGCCAGCCGCGCGAGGATCTGCTCGAGGCGCAGGCGCTGCGCGTCCTGGGGCGAGAAGAGGTCGGGACGTTCGGCGACCACTTCGGCGCCGACCTTTTCCGGGTCCCCGTCCGAGGGAAGGTAGGTGCCGGCGAACAGCACCTGACCGCCGCCGGTGGAAATCGGGACGAAGCGGTCGAGAGCTGACACGTTGCGGATGGTCCAGGGCGCGATGACAACCAGGGCGGCCGCGAGGAAAACAGCAGCAGGTAAGAGGGATGCGTGCCAATCGCGCGGCAGCCCCCGGACCGCGATGACGATCGCAACGAGCACCGCCACTCCCAGGTACTCGGGGCGCACCAGCGCCAGCGCCCCGAAAAGCGTCCCCGGCAGCCCCCACCGCGCCCAGCCACCGTCCCAAGCCCAAAGCGCCGCTAGAACTCCCCCTGACAGCAGCGTCGCCGCCAACGGCTCGCTCATCAGCATGCCCTGGTACTCCAACAGTGCGGGATAAACCGCCACCACCAGCGCCCCGGCCAGCGCGGGCCAGACGATTGGTGAGTGACCGCCTCCATAGGGGCGCTTTTTCACCAAACGCTGGGATCCGGTCGCCGCGCCGACCTCACTTGAACCGGGTCGGTGCGGCGACCGGCCCACCACCAGCCGCCTACCAATCAAGTACGCGAACAGCACGCTCAGCGTCCCCACCACCGCCAGCACCACCCGCGCCAGCCGTTCATGCACGCCGCCCGTCGCCTCGTACAACCCCGCCACGAACAGCGGCAGCCCCGGGGAGTAGTTGCTCGACGGTTGCGTCGCCCCTGTCCCGACCGTGAACCCCTCGCCGTCGCTCAGGTTCTTCGCGATCGCCGCGTAGGCCTGGGCGTCGTAGACCGGCGCCCGCCCGTCCCAGGCTTCGCCGACCCGCAGGCCGAGCCCCAGCAGCAGCACCGCGACCAGCGCCGCGAGCCCGATGCGGCCGCCGTTGCGGGCCGCCAGTCCACTTTCCATCGCCCGGATTCAACTAGGACCATCGGTCCCGCGCGCCGCCCGAGCGACTAAAGTGCCGCCCTCATGCGAATCCTCATCCTCGGGGGCGACGGCTACCTGGGCTGGCCCACCGCGCTCCGCTTCTCGGCCCGCGGCCACGAAGTCTCCGTCGTCGACAACTTCTCCCGCCGCCGCTGGCACACCGAACACGGCACCGCCTCGCTGACCCCGATCGGGGAGCTGGACGAGCGGATCGCCGCCTGGCGCGAGGTCTCCGGCGAGCAGATCCGCAGCTACGTCGGCGCCGTCGAGGACGGCGAGTTCCTCGACGAGGTCGTCGCCGAGACCAGGCCCGAGGTCGTCGTCCACTACGGCCAGCAGGCCTCGGCGCCGTTCTCGATGCTCTCCCGCGAGCGCGCGGTCGAAACCCAGCACGCCAACGTGATCGGCAACCTCAACCTGCTCTTCGCGATGCGCGACCACGTCCCCGACGCGCACCTGGTCAAGCTTGGGACGATGGGCGAGTACGGCCAGCCCGACATCGACATCGAGGAGGGCTACATCGAGATCGAGCACAAGGGCCGCCGGGACACCCTGCCCTACCCGAAGCTGCCGGGCTCGCTCTACCACTGCTCCAAGGTCCACGACTCGACCAACATCCACTTCGCCTGCCGCACCTGGGGCCTGCGCGCCACCGACCTCAACCAAGGCGTCGTCTACGGCGTCGAGACCGAGGAGACGGCCCGCGACGACCGCCTCGTCACCCGCTTCGACTACGACGAGCTCTTCGGCACCGTGCTCAACCGCTTCTGCGTCCAGGCCGTGATCGGCCACCCGCTGACGGTCTACGGGGCCGGCCGCCAGACCCGCGGCTTCCTCAACATCCGCGACACCCTCGCCTGCGTCGAACTGGCGGCTCTGAACCCGGCCGAGCCCGGTGAGTTCCGCGTCTTCAACCAGTTCACCGAGCAGTTCTCGGTCCTCGAGCTGGCCGGGCTGGTCAAGGAGGCCGGCGAGCACCTCGGCTACGGCGTCGAGATCCAGCACTACGAGAACCCGCGGGTCGAGAAGGAAGAGCACTACTACAACGCGATCCACACCAAGCTGCTCGACCTCGGCCTGCAGCCGACCCTCCTCGGCGAGGAGCTGGTCGAGTCGATCATCCACGCGATCGAGCGCCACAAAGGCCGCGTGATCGAGACCGCGATCGACCCGCAGACCCGCTGGAACCCGGCGAAGTCCGCCGCCGCCCAGGCCTAAAGCAGGCACGGGCCGGAGGCCCCGCCGCTGGTACCATCGCCAGTTCCTATGCGCGCCGCCGACACGTTGATGGAATCCCTCAAGGCCGAGGGCGTCAAGGACGTCTTCGGGATCCCCGGCGGGGCCAACCTGCCGACCTACGACGCGCTCTACGACGCGGACTTCCGCCACGTCCAGGTCCGCCACGAGCAGGGCGGCGGCCACGCCGCCGAGGGCTACGCGAAAGCCTCCGGCCGGGTCGGAGTCGCCTTCGCCACCTCCGGCCCCGGCGCCACCAACCTCGTCACCGCGATCGCCGACGCGATGATGGACTCGACCCCGACGGTCTTCATCACCGGCCAGGTCCGAACCGAGCTGATCGGCACCGACGGCTTCCAGGAGGCCGACATCCTCGGCGCGACGATGCCCTTCGTCAAGCACTCCTTCGCGGTCACCGACCCGCGCCAGATCCCCGAGTACGTCCACGAGGCCTTCCATGTCGCCTCGACCGGGCGCCCGGGGCCGGTGCTGCTGGACATCCCGCAGGACCTCTCGCGCGCCGACATCGACTACCTGCCGCGGACCGAGCCGGTCGAGCTGCCCGGCTACAAGCCCTCGACCGAGGGCAACATCAAGCAGATCCGGATCGCCGCGAAAGCGCTGGCGAGCGCCCGGCGGCCGATCTTCTACACCGGCGGCGGCGTGATCAACGGGAACGCCTCGGAGGAGCTGCGCGAGCTCGCCGAGTCCGACCGCTTCCCGGTCACCTCGACCCTGATGGGCCTCGGCTGCTTCCCCGCCTCGAGCGACCGTTTCCTCGGGATGCTCGGCATGCACGGCACCGTCGCCGCCAATTGGGCGATGGACAGGGCCGACCTGATCGTCGCCATCGGCGCCCGCTTCGACGATCGCATCACCGGCAAGCTCGGCGAGTTCGCACCGCACGCCAAGGTCATCCACATCGACATCGACCCGGCCGAGATCTCGAAGAACGTCGGCGCCCACATCCCGATCGTCGGCGACGTCAAGCAGGTGCTGCCGAAGCTGACCCGCGAGTACCGGGCCCTGCAGACCGACTCCAGCCGCCTCGACGAGTGGTGGAACACCCTCAACGGCTGGAAGGACGCGCACCCGCTCTACTACGACGCCGGCAAGGACGGCGAGATCAAGCCGCAGTTCATGATCGAGGCGCTGCACCGGGCCAGCCAGGGCGATGCGATCGTCACCTCCGACGTCGGCCAGCACCAGATGTGGACCGCCCAGTACTACGGCTTCGACAAGCCCCGCCGCTGGATCAACTCCGGCGGCCTGGGGACGATGGGCTTCGGCCTGCCGAGTGCGATCGGCGCCAAGGTCGCCTGCCCGGACGAGGAGGTCGTCTGCGTCGCCGGCGACGGCAGCCTGATCATGAACGTGCAGGAGCTCGCCACCTGCGTCACCGAGCAGATCCCGGTCAAGGTCTTCCTCATGAACAACGGCTACATGGGCATGGTTCGTCAGTGGCAGGAGCTGTTCTGGGATCGCCGCTACAGCTCCGTCGACATGGGCTCGAGCCCCGACTGGGTGAAGCTGGCCGAGGCCTTCGGCGCCAAAGGGATGCGCTGCGAGAGCTCCGCCGACCTCGAGGAGCAGATGGTGGCGGCGCTGGAGCACGACGGCCCGGTCCTGATGGACGTCCGCGTCGCCCGCGAAGAGAACTGCTATCCGATGATCCCGCCGGGCAACGCCGCCCGCGACATGGTCGAGGCGCCGCGCGAAAGCCAGGTGAGCTGATGGAGGCCGGGACGCCCCAGGTCGTGAAATTGGAGGACCTGCACGTGGCCGGTCAGCTCAGCGGCCGCAAGCACATCCTCTCGATCCAGGTGGAGAACAAGCCGGGCGTGCTGGCGCGCGTCGCCGGTCTCTTCTCCCGCCGCGGCTTCAACATCGACACCCTCGCCGTCGGCCCGACCGACGACCCCAGCGTCTCCCGCATCACCCTGACGCTGGACGGCGCGGTCCACCCGATCGACCAGGTGACCAAGCAGCTGCACAAGCTCGTCAACGTGCTGAAGATCCGCGACATGGAGCCGGAGGAGACGGTGGCCCGCGAGATGGCCCTGTTCAAGGTCTCCTCGGCGGTCGAGAACCGGGCCGAGATCATCCAGTTCGCCGAGATCTTCCGGGCGAAAATCGTTGACGTGGCGCGGCGGACGATGACGATCGAGGTGACCGGCTCCGCTGACAAGATCGAGGCCTTCGAGCGGATGGTCCGCCCTCACGGCCTCGTCGAAATGGTCCGCACGGGCGAGATCGCCATTGGACGCGGTCACGACTAGTGACCTCCTCGGCGGGCTAAGCAAAGCCGCCGAACGGGGACGGCGCACCCTCGTAAGCGTCACCCGCGAGGTCGATGTCGAGGATCCCTGCGCGGCGGTCTTCGCCTCGCGGCTGGCGTCGGATCGCTGGTTCTGCTGGGAGCAGCCCGACCGCGAGTTCGCGCTCGCCGGGCTCGGGGTCGCATACGAGGCGAGCTCTCGGGGGAAGGGGCGGTTCGACGACCTTGCCGAGGAGTGCCTGCGGATCGGCGGCGGCGCCGTCCTCGACGAGCCGCGGGGGCTGCCGGCGGGCGCCGGCCCGGTCTGGCTCGGCGGCTTCGCCTTCGACCCCGACGGCGGTGGCACGCCGACCTGGTCTTCGCTGCCACCGGCCTCGCTGGTCCTGCCCGAGCTTTCGCTCTGCCGCAGCGGCGGCCGCGCCTTCCTCACCGTCAACGCGATCGTGCGGCCTCGCGAGGACGTCGAGCGGCTGGGGGAGAGGCTGCGCTCCCGACTCGCCTCGCTCCGCTCCGAGACCCCGCTGCCGCTCCTCGATCCGCACCCGACCGCCCACCCCGACATCCGCAGCGCCCGCCCGCCGCGCGAGTTCGAAGCCGCCGTCGAGGGCGCCACATCCCGGATCGCCGCGGGCGAGATGGCCAAGGTCGTGCTGGCCCGCGAGGTCATCGTCAGCACCGGCGCCGCCCATGACCCGGGCGCGGTCTTCGGCGCGATGCGCGAGCAGTTCCCGGCCTGCTTCTGCTTCTGCTGCGGAACGCCCGAGGCCGCCTTCGTCGGCGCCAGCCCCGAGCTGCTGATCCGCCGCTCCGGCGCCAGCGTCTCCACGGTCGCCCTCGCCGGCTCGACCCGCCGCAGCTCCGACCCCGCCGTCGACGACCACCTCGGCGAGCAGCTGCTGCGCAGCGACAAGGACCGGCGTGAGCAGCGGATCGTCGCGGAGCGGATCGTCCGCGCCCTGCGCCCGCACGCGGTCTGGGTCGAGGCCGCGGCCGAGCCGGAGATCGTCAAGGTGGCGAACATCCAGCACCTGGCGACGCCGGTGATCGCCCAGCTGACGGAGCCCCACTCGGCGCTAGAGCTCGCCGGCCTCCTGCACCCGACCCCAGCCGTCGGCGGCGAGCCCTGGCCCGCGGCCGCCACGGCAATCGCCGACCTCGAGGGCATGGACCGCGGCTGGTACGCCGCCCCGGTCGGCTGGATGGACGCAACCGAGGACGGCGAATTCTGCGTCGCCCTCCGCAGCGCCCTCCTCCGCGACCGCGAGGCCCACCTCTTCGCCGGCGTCGGCGTCGTAGCCGGCTCGGACCCCGCGGCCGAGCTGGCCGAGACCGAGGTCAAGCTGGGGGCGCTTCTGCCGCTGCTGGCCGAGTAGCGGTAGCGGGTGGGATACTCAGCCGGTGATCCGAGCCGGGCTCCAGGCAGCGGTGCTGGCGCTTGCCAGCGTGGCCCTCTGCGTCGGCAGCACCGCGGCGGCGCTGCCCGACGGCCCGCAGTTGACGTTGCTCGAATACCGCGAGGGGCCGGCAAGAACGGCCCTCTTCTCCAGCTCGGTCGGAGCGCCGGGCGAGGAAAAGATCGTGACCGGCACCCTGCGGCGGCCGCCGTTGCCGTACCCGTTCGTCCCCCCGAGCTGGTCCCCGGACGGGACCCTCCTCGTCTACACCGCCGACGTCGGCCGCAAGCACAACCGCCACCTCCGCACGAAGGTCTTTATCGTCCGCGCGGACGATAGCTCTGCTCGTCCGGTAGTCGGGAGCGAAGGGGGCTGGTACCCGGTCTTTTCGCCAGACGGCCAGACCATTGCCTTCGGCAAACGCAAGCAGGTGTGGCGGCCGAAGAAGGGCGGTGGCGAGCGGCTCGTGTACCAGAGCGAATCCGCCTGGCTCGCCTACCTCGACGGCGGTGCTCCCCGTCAGCTGACCCCTTGGCGGGACCATCTCGCCTTCACCCCCTCCTCCTTCTCGCCGGACGGGAAGACGCTTGCGATGACCCGGCAGGACCGCGGACGCAAAGTCGCTGCCGTCCTGATGGACCTCGCTAGCCGCCACCTGACTGTCCTCGCCCGCAACGCCATCGAACCCACCTATTCTCCGGACAGGACGAGGATCGCG
>Ga0207659_10000029_pt1 | contig 129487 bp, 107 predicted proteins | sample KBSM43metaG_FD_184330 | JGI IMG/M metagenome (GOLD analysis project Ga0207659, IMG submission 184330) | Miscanthus rhizosphere microbial communities from Kellogg Biological Station, Michigan, USA - KBS M4-3 metaG (SPAdes) (version 2) | ecosystem: Host-associated > Plants > Roots > Rhizosphere...
TGTTTTCGCTCGTCGGACAGCCCCCGAGGTCGCGCCCTCCGCTGCGCAACCTCGGGCCGGGGGCGAATGTATTCGGGTATCACCGCAGCCAGAACGGCCTCGGGCAATCGACGCGCGGTCTCGTTCAGGCGCTCGGCGCCGCCGGCGTCGAGACGTCCGCGGTCGTTTTCCCGATCGCCCGGATGGATGACGATCTGCGGCCGGAAGACTTCATTCGGAAATACGACGTCGCGAAGGGAACGAACATCTTCGTCAGCTATCCACACCATCACGACTCGCTCCTCCGAAGCACACCCGATGAAGTGATCGAAGGTCATCGGAACATCATCCATCTGGCGTGGGAGCAGCGCGACGGCACGCACTACTGGAAAGACGTTTACGCCGAATACGATCAGGTATGGGCAGTCTCAGACTTCGTCGCGGAATCGCTCTCTTCGATCCTTCGGCGCGACGTGTACACCGTGCCGAATGTCGTCGACGTGACCGCGTTCCCACCTCCGTCGGCGAAGGCGCTTCACGGAGTCGATCCGGAGCTGTTTACGTTCCTCTTCATCTTCGACGCGAACAGCTCGACGGAACGGAAAAACCCGGAGGGGGTCCTCGATGCCTTCCGCGCCGCATTCCGCTCCGATGATCATGTGCGGCTCATCATCAAGGCGTCGAGCGCCGACCGGTTGGGCAATCGCGCGCGGCTTCAGCGCCTGCGCAACGCGATCGGCTCCGATCCGAAGATCGAAGTGCGCACGGATGACCTGAGCCGGAACGATCTGTACGGACTCGTCTCCGCGTGCGACTCGTATGTCTCGCTGCACCGCGGCGAGGGCTTCGGATACACGTGCGCCGAGGCGATGGTCTATGGCAAGCCGGTCATCGCGACGGGCTACTCGGGCAACATGCAGTTCATGAACGAGACGAACTCCTATCCGGTGCGTTACCGCGAAGTCGTGGCGAACGTGCAGGAGGGACCGTTCCAGCGCGGCAACCTCTGGGCCGAGCCCGACGTCGCGCATGCCGCGGAGCTGATGCGGCGCGTGTACGAACATCGCGACGAGGCGGCGGCGCGCGGCGAGCGCGGACGCGTGACCATCGAAACCACGCTGTCGCCGGCCGCCGTGGGCCGGCGCGTGCGGACACTGCTCGACGGCGAGGAGGCCGCCGCCGCGCAACTCCCTTTTGCCATGGCCGCGGGGGACCAGCGGTGACGACGCATTGGCGCGACTCGAAGACCCTCGGCGGACCCGATCTCGAGCTGCCCGAGCGCGCGTTTCCGGGCATGCCGAACGCGGGCCTCATCGCCGAGCACTGCATGCGCTACGCGTTCGCCCAGCACCTCGTCCCGCGCATGCGCGTGCTCGACCTCGGATGCGGCACCGGCTACGGCAGCGAGATGCTGACCTGGGTCGCGGACTCGGTGCACGGCTTCGACATGTGGGAGCCGGAGGCGCACGAGCGGCCGCAGTGGCCGGGCGGCGCGGCGCTCACGTACGGACACGATCTCTGCACGCGGCCGCTGCCGCGCGCCGACGCCGCGGTGATGTTCGAGGTCATCGAGCACCTCTACGACGCGCCGCAGGCGCTGCGCATCGCCTTCGGTGCCGCACCGCTGCTGATCACGTCATTCCCGAATCCGAAGTATCACGGCTCGCACATCAACAAATACCACGTGAACGACTGGACGCTCGAGCAGTTCGAGGATGAGCTGCGCGCCGCCGCGAAGCAGCACTACGCCTCGCTCGAGCTGACGCACCTGCAGCAGTTGCAGGGCGCGCCGCTGATCGTTCCGGGACGCGATCCGGAGGGCTCGTATTGGATCGTGGTGGCGCGCGCGAGCTGATGCGCAACCTTCCGCCGGACGTCATCGAGCGGCGTTTGCGGCAGCTGCGCGCGATCGGAGCGTACCCGCCGTTCGGCCGTCCCGTGATCATCGCTCCCGATTCCACGGAGACCGACACCGCACGCGACCTGGTCGTGATCGCCAGGACCCCGGAAGAGGATGCCGCCGCACAGGCACTGGCCGCCCGCCTGCAACGAAAGATCTACATCATCGACTCGCACGCCACCGCCGAGGACATAGCCGCCGCCCTCGCCCACTCCAGTGGAGCGGCGGCCTCTCAGGCCGCCGAAGCTCCCCAGCAAAGCCTCCGCGATCAGATCACGTCAGAGCGCGCCATCTTCGCCGAAGCCATCAACCGTTTCCGTGAAGGCGATCTCGACGTCGCGACTCTCGTCCGCGACAACGCCTACCTGACGCGCGAATGGTCGGACGAGAAACACGCGCACGCGCTCGCGGAGCAGCGCACCGAGGAGGCCGAGGCTCGCGCGAACGCCGTCGAGACGCGCCTCGATGAGACCGCGGCCGCTCACGATCGGCTCGCGATACGGCTCGCGGAAGAACAGCGGGCACTGGCGAACCGGCAGGCCGAGCTCGAACGCGCGCACACGGAGCTGCAGCAGACACGCGGGCAGCTCGAGCTCGCGCGCGCCGAGAACGAACGCCATCGCCTCGTGCTGCGGACGCGCATCGTCGCCGCGGCGTTGCGCGTGCAGCGATGGCTCGCGCGCTGGCGGCGCAAATGACGCGCGCGAGCCTGATCGTCGTCACCTGGAACGCGGTGGAGTGGTCGCGGCGCTGCATCGCAGCGATCGTCGAGCACACCGGCATTCCCTACGAACTGATCGTGGTCGACAACGGCTCGACCGACGCGACGCGAGAGTTCCTCCGGGATCAGGCCGGCAACGCGACGGTCGTCCTCAACGACACGAACCTCGGCTTCGGCGTCGCCGTGAACATCGGCGCCGCACGCGCGAAGGCGCCGATCCTCGTCTTCATCAACAGCGACGTGATCGTGTCGCCGGGCTGGCTCGAGCCGTTATGCCGCCGGCTCGAGGACGACTCGCATACCGCCGTCGCCGGCCCGAAGATCCTCGATCTCGACGGCCGCATGGACCACGCCGGCGCGCTCATGGGGCATGACGGTTGGACGACCCACTACGGCGCGGGCGACGATCCGGCCAAGCCGGAGTACGCGTTAGCGCGTCGCGTCGATTACGTCACCGGCGCATGTCTCGCGGTGCGCACGCGGCTGTTTCACGAAACGGGCGGCTTCGACCCCTGGTTCGAGACCGCGTATTTCGAAGACGCGGACCTCTGCCTGCGTCTCGCCGCCCTCGGATGGGATGTCATGTATGAGCCCGCGTCGACGGTGACGCACGCCGGCGGCGCGTCGGGCACCGCCGAGGGAAGGGCACGGCTGGTGGCGAAGAACCATCCGCGGTTCCAGCAGCGATGGCGCGAGCTGCTTCGCTCGCGGCCCGATGCGCCGCTGACCGCGCGGCCGGAGCGGATCATCGCCGCCCGCGACGCCGCCGCCGCCGGCACCGTGCTCATCATCGGCGAGGATGCCGGGCTGACGGATGCATTTCGCCGCGGCGGTTTCGCGGTCGACGTCGTCGATTCGGTCTCGCGCGAATGGCTCGAAACGCGGCGCTTTCATTACGACGTCATCGCCGGCGGCGGCGCGGAGCTCGATGCCCTCCTCGCCGACACCCAGCCGCAGGCGACGCGTTTGTCTGCCGGCTGATCATCGCAGGTATCCGAGGGCGCGCAGCTTGCGGGCCACTTCGCCCTGGAGCGGAACCTGCGGCGCCTGAATCGATTTTGATTGCAGATAGTACGCGACGAGCGTTTTCCGCAGCTCTCTGCGCCACGCTTCCCCCTGGATGACGCCTCCCGAAGGGCCGAAGACCAGCAACTCTTCGCCGGAAAGGCTCGGCGCGCCGCGAAGAATGTACTGCCGCGTGCCGTAGACGGCGCTCATCGCGTTGTGCTGGTCCATGCGCAGCCACGAGACGATGCGGCGCTCGGCCAGTTCCGGCACGCGCATCAGCGGATCGCCGTCCAGCTTCCACCGGTTCTCGACCCGCGCCGCGCCGAGGACCGTCGGCACGATGTCCGCGTGCTGCACGTTCGCGCTGATGACCCTGCCGGCATCGCGGCCGTGAGGAAACTTCACGATCAGAGGGACGTGGATCAGCTCGTGGTACAGCGAGTGTCCGTGTCCCCAGTGGCCGTGGTCGAGAAACTCCTCGCCGTGATCGGAGGTGAAGATGATCAGCGCCGAATCGTAGAGGCCGCGCCGTTTGAGGTCGGCGACGGCGCGGCCGAACATCGCGTCGTTGTAGACGATCTCGGCGTCGTATTTCGCGATCAGATCGGAGCGCACGCCGTCCATGGTGAGGTCGGGCCGTGTCTTCAGCAGCGCCGCGATCTCGCTTTCCAGGGCGACGTGAAGCGTCGTCTTGATGTCGGCCCGGAATTGCTCCGCATACGGCGGCGGCGCCGCGTAGGGATCGTGCGGATCGATGGTGTGCAGATACGCGAAGAAAGGCGCAGCCGTCTTTCGCCGGTCCAGCCATCTGGCGAACGTATCGACGACGGTGCCGGCGACGGCGCCCGAGTTTTCTTCCTTTCCGTTCAGGTACTCGTAGGGCTCGAAGCCGCGGCCGAACCCGAATTCGGGGGCGACGTTGCCGTTGGCGACGGCGGCGTAACGCGAGTAGCCCGCGTCGCGCAGCATCAGCGGCAGCGTCAGAATCGCGGCCGGCAGCGCGTCGTCGCGATCGAGCGCGCCGTGATGGAACGGCACGAGTCCGGTGAGGATCGACGCCGTCGAGGTCTTCGTCCAGCCGGACTGCGCGATCGCGTTCGTGAAGACCACCGAGTCGCGCGCGAACGCGTCGATGTTCGGCGACGTTTTGCGGCGGTATCCGTAAACGCCGAGGTGATCGGCGCGCAGGGTGTCGACGAGGTAGATGAGGACGTTCGGTCGCGCGCCGCTCGCGACCTCGGGAGGCTTCGCCGCGCGCTCGACCGCGCATTCGATGCGCGGGTGCACGAGCTCGAGCCATGAGTCGTCGTTCCGGCGATGGACAAATCCGAACTCGGTGAGGGCGCGGCGGCTCGCGTGCAGAGGGAGGTCGACCGCGGAGCCGGGAGAGACCGGATGCGTCTCCGCGCCGATGAGGACATCCGCCGCTCCATTGACGCTGTCGAGCCTCAACGAGCAGTCGCGTCCGACCTCCGCGAGAAAGGTCAACTGCGTGCGGGGAGGCAGCAGGATCGTTTCGCCGGCCCGGCGCGCCGCGCCCGAAGGCCGCGCATTGAATTCCATCCAGTCCCACGCCACGGCCAGCAGCCGCGGATCGGTCGCACTCGCCGGCGACGCGTATCCGTAGTCGATGCGAATGTCGTTCGCGCCGCTGCGAAGCATTCGCGCCGGAACCGGCTGCTGATAGACGTTGAAGCCCGGGTTCAGGACGACGGGATCGAGAGCGTGGCCGTTGACGACGAAGCGAACCGTCTGAGGGCGCGGGCCGCGAACGAACGGAAGGCAGCGGAAGCCGATGACGGCGTCGCGCTCATTGTCGAAGCGATACGCGACCAGGCGTGACGCCGTGCCGATGCTCCACACGACCGTCGCCGCGGGATTCGTCCACGTTTCATCCAGCGACCATCCGTTCTCGAGGAAACGCCGGCTCTCGCGCTCGCCGAAGTCGATCCGCCCTGTTTCCGCCGTCAGCGTGGCATTGGGGAGATTCACCGCGAAGTCATAGGCGACCTCGGTACGTTTGCACGCCGTGAAAGCGAGAAAGAGGAGGCATGCGGCCGCTCGCGCCGCCGCGCGGGATGGCCTCATCGCAGGTAACCGAGCGCGCGCAGCTTCCGGGCGAGATCCCCTTCGAGCGGAACCTGCGGGGTTTGAATTTTCCGGGCCTGCTGATGGAAACGCACGACCGTTTTTCTCAGCTCCTGCCGCCACGGCTGGGAGTACATCCGATCGAGCTCGGGATCGGAGCTCGACGGCCCGAATCGAACGAGCTGCTCCTGCAGCGGGTCCGGCGCATTGCGCAGGATGTACTGACTCTCGCCGTAAACCGCGCTCATGATGTCGAATTCGTTCAGTCTCAGGTACGAAACGATGGAACGCTCCGCCGCCGCCGGTACGTCCATCAACGGCATTCCGTCGAGCTTCCCTGCGCCGCCGGCGCCCGCCGCCTCCAGTATGGTCGGAACGAGATCGACATGCTGCACGTTCACGCCGACCACCGTCCCGGCGTTTCGATTTCCGGGAAACTTCACGAGCAGCGGAACGTGCAGCAGCTCGTGATTGAGCGAATGCCCGTGTCCCCAGTGGCCGTGGTCGAGGAACTCCTCGCCATGGTCGGACGTGAAGATGATCAGCGTCGAGTCATAGAGGCCGCGCCGTTTCAAATCGGCGATGGCGCGGCCGAACACGGCGTCGTTGTAGACGATCTCCGCGTCGTACCGGGCCGTCAGATCGGCGCGGACATCTTCGACGCTCAGCTCCGGCCGCGCCTTCAACACGGCATCGATCGTCGCCTGGAACGGCGTCGCGAGGGCGGTCTTGAGCCTGCTGCTGAATTCGCGCGCGTACGGTTGCGGCGCGGCGTAGGGATCGTGCGGATCGATCGTGTGTACGTACGCGAAGAACGGCGCGCCCGCCGGGCGTTTATCGAGCCACGCCTGGAACGCCCGCACCACCACCTCCGCCCTTTCGCCCACGTCCTCGGCAGATCCGCCCAGACTGACGAAGCGCTCGAACCCGCGATCGAAGCCGAATTGCGGGCCGACGCTTCCGTTCGCGACGGCCGCGAACCGCGAGTATCCCGCCGCGCCGAGCATCGCCGGCAGCGTCGGAAGCGACGGCGGCAATGCATCGTTCACGTCGAGCGTGCCGTGATGGAACGGCACCAGGCCGGTGAGAATCGAGGCGACGGACGTTTTCGTCCAGCCGGACTGCGCGATGGCGCGCGTGAAGACGACCGAGTCGCGCGCGAACGCGTCGATGTTCATCGACGTCGGACGCCGGTAACCGTAGATGCCGAGGTGATCGGCGCGGAGCGTGTCCACGAGGTAGATGAGAACGTTCGGCCGGGGCGAGGGGGCCGCGCTCGGCAGGCGCTCCGCGGAGTCGCTCGCCGAAGCGCATTCGATGCGAGGCCGGACCAGCTTCGCCCACTGAGTGCTCCCGCTTCGCCGCAGCTGCGTCTGGACGAACGCGATCTCCGTCAGAGCCGGCCGCGTTGCGGGCAGCGGAATGTCGATGGCCTCGCCCGCCGCGAGCATCTGCCGCCCGGCGGTGGCGCCCGTGGAGTCGCCGGCGACGTCGCCGATGAGAACGTGGAGGTGGCCATTTGTTCCGGCGTCCACCTCGTCGAGCTTCAACGAGCAGCCGCGGCGGACCGGCGCGAGGAACGACAACTGTGTCCTCGGCGGCATCAGGACCGTCGCGTTCTCCGCGCGGCGCGCCGCCGGCCGCGGCGGATGCGAGCATTCCATCCAGTCCCACGCCACGGTGATCGGCCGGTCGTCGTCGAAACGGGGCGGAGTCCAGAAGGCATACTCGATGCGGATGGCATTCGCGCCGCGCCGCAGAAATGCCGCGGGAACGGACTGGCGGTAGATCTCCAGTTCGCGATGCAGAACCGTCGGCGCCAGCCGGTGTCCGTTCACGACGAAGGTGACGGTCTGCTGCCGTTTCCGCGGATCGAGCCAGGTCGGCATGCAGCGGTAACGGAGCTCCAGTCCATCCATTCCGAAGTGAAAGATGATCAGCGACGACGACGGGCCGGTGCCCCAGATGATGGTGTTGTCGGGCTGGCGCCACAGTTCGTCTTCCGACCAGCCGTCGAGCAGCAGTGGCCGGCTGCCGGCGTCGCCGAAGTCGATTCTCCGCGTTTCCGTCGTCAGCGACGCCGCGGCGAGGTTGGCGGCGAAGTCATAGACGACCTCGGGACGTTTGCACGACATGAAGACGAGGAAGAGGAGACATGCGGCCGCTCGCACCGCCGCGCAGGATAGCGTAAAAAAAAAACGGCCGGCGGGGTTGCCGCCGGCCGTCCGTCAGTTTGCTCTCCGAAAAAGCTGATTACTGCTGCGAGGTCTTGACCAGTTTCTCGAGGTCGGCGAGACGCGCCTTCAGTTCCGTCAGTTCCTTGTCGCGCTCCTGCAGCTGCTGGGCAAGTCCCTGAATGGCCGAGAAGGCGATGCCGTTCGCGTCGGTGACCGAGATGGTCTTGTTGTTGAGGCCGACGCCGAACGCGGCGTAGAAGTCCTCGGCCATCGGGCCGATGTGCTTCGACGCGGTCTCGTCGGTCTTGAGCGACCAGTGCGCGATCGGGAGCGAGGCCAGGCGCGCCAGCGTGTCTTTGCCGTCGACGCGATCGATCTCGTTCTTCAGCTCGCGCGAGGACGCAAACACGACGTTGGTCGCCGACACGCTGCCGTTGACCTTCAGCGAGGCCACGCCGCCGGCGTCGAGACGCTGGGCGACTTCGACGATCGTGCCGCCGCCGCCGTCACGGGAGATGAAGTACAGCGACGGGTTGGTGTTGTTCACGCCCATGATGTACTTCGAGGCGTTGGTGCCGGTGTTCTGGATCGAGATGCGCGCCTCATTGTTGTTCGACGCGAGGATCATTTCCTGGAGTGCGCCGGTCGTCCGCAACACGTGCAGCGGCACGCTCGGGGACGCCGTGCCCATGCCGACGTCGCCGTCCGCGGAGATGTCGATCGAGCTCGTCGGCGCGCCCGGACGGATGCGGAACGAAAGCTTCGAGCCGCCGGTCACGTCGCGGACGAAGAAGTTCGCCTCGTTGCCGGCGATGTCCCACGTCTGCGCGGTGAAGCCGCCGGTGTTGTTCTGCTCGAGGCGGATCGCCGGGGTGTTGCTCGTGGCGACGTGCAGGTCGAGGACCGGGGTCGAGGTGCGGAAGCCGACGCGGCCCGTCGAGTCGACGAAGATCGAGTTCGTCGAGGCGCCGGCGGTCACCGTGAACGGAACCTTCGAGCCGGTGATGTCTTCGATCGAGAACTTGCTGGAGCCGCCGCTCGCGGAGTCGTTCGCGGTCAGCTGCCAGTCGTTCGCGGGGAAGCCCGTCGAGCTCGACGTGTCGTCGAACTTGATGCGGGTGTTGTTCTCTTTGAGACGGATCGTGTCGAAGCCGAACGACTCGTTGTTCACGCAGTCGAGGCCGACGCACGCGCTGCCCTGCACGATCAGATCGTCAGGGATGACCTGGTCGTTCACGACCGGCGATCCCGGACGCGAAGGCGACGAGGCGTCCGCGGGCTCTTTACGGGCGCCCGGCTCGCGCACGGCGTTCGTGCTCAGGCCCGGCGTCTCGCGGTCGTTTTCCTTCGCGTCGGGCGAAACGATCGCGCCGTTGGCGATGGCGAAGCCGCCCGTCTGCGTCACCGGCTCGAGACCGGCTTTCTTCATGATCGCGCGCGCGGCGCTGTCATCGCCGGCGGCGCGGGCCGCATCCAGCTGCTCTTTCACCGCCTGCGACACGCGCGGCGAGAAGCTCAACTGGTACGTGTAGCTGCCGTCGACGACCGAGGGAAGGTCCTTGAGGCTGAGCACGACCGCTTTTCCGGCCGCGAACTCGCGCGTGTAGACCTCGCCGTCCGGCGCCGAGATCGTCAGCGTGACCTTTTCATGGCCGCTGACCGACAGCTGCCACTCGAGGTATGACCCGCCGCCGGCCATCTTGGCCGCGGGTGCGGCGAAGAGCGCGACCGGCATCGCGATCACCAGTAGTGTGAGAATGAACCGGAATGTGAGAGACCGACCTGCCACCATATCGTTGCCTCCTCCTTGGGGTTTGACCAGAACGCATCCGCCTGTTGAATGCGTTCACCTTTGGCGTATTTGGTTACGCCGTCGAATTGTGGATTAGACGCGGATACGTAACTATAGGTCCTCTTTTTCAGAAGTGCACGTCTTTTTTCGAGGGTCACTCCCACTCGATCGTGCTGGGCGGTTTCGACGAGACGTCGTAAACCACGCGGTTGACGCCCCGGACCTCGTTCACGATCCTGCGCGACATCCGATCGAGCACGTCGTGCGGCATCCGGAACCAGTCCGCGGTCATGAAGTCCGTCGTCGTCACTGCCCGGATCGCAAGGACATTTTCGTACGTCCGCTCGTCGCCCATGACCCCGACGCTCTTCACCGGCAAAAGCACAGCGAAGGCTTGCGAAATGTCGCGGTAGAGCCCCGCCTTCCGGATCTCGTCGATCACGATCTCGTCGGCGTTCTGAAGGATCTCCACGCGCGCGGCGTTGACCTCGCCGAGGATGCGCACCGCCAGGCCGGGGCCGGGGAAGGGATGGCGCCAGACGAACTCCTCTTCCAGGCCGAGCTCGAGGCCCAGCCGGCGCACCTCGTCTTTGAAGAGTTCGCGCACCGGCTCGATCAGCTTCAGGCCCATCTTCTCCGGCAGCCCGCCGACGTTGTGGTGCGTCTTGATGACCGACGACGGTCCCTTGATCGAGACCGACTCGATGACGTCGGGGTAGAGCGTGCCCTGCACCAGGAACTCGACGTTCGGAATCCGCTTGGCCTCTTCCTCGAACACGGCGATGAACTCGTTGCCGATCCGCTTGCGCTTCGTCTCCGGCTCTTCGATGCCGGCCAGCCTCCCGTAGAACCGCTCGCGCGCGTCGACGGCCACGATGTGCATGCCCAGTCCCTCGCTCAGCCGCGAGACGACCTGGATGGCCTCGTGCTTCCGCAGCACGCCGTTGTCGACGAAGATCGCCGTGAGCTGGTCGCCGATCGCCTCCGACACCAGCACCGCCGCGACCGATGAGTCGACCCCGCCGCTGACCGCCGCGATGACGTGCCGGTCCCCGACCTGCTGCCGGATCTCTTCGACCTTTCTTCTGCGGAAGTCGCCGAGGTCCCAGGCCGGCTCGCACCCGGCCAGGTCGAACAGGAAGTTCTTCAGGATCTGCGTGCCGGCCTCGGTATGCGTGACCTCGGGATGGAACTGGATGCCGTAGCAGCGGCGCTCGCGATTCTCGAACGCCGCGATCGGCGCGCTCGGCGTCGACGCCGTCACCTCGAAGCCCGGCGGCGCGGCGAGGATGCTGTCGCCGTGGCTGGCCCACACGCGCTGATGCCTCGGCGTGCCGGTGAAGAGCGGCGAGTCGCGGATCACGTCGATCTCCGCGCGCCCGTATTCGCGCTCCAGCACCGCCTCGACCCTGCCGTCGAGCAGCAGCGCCGTGAGCTGCATGCCGTAACAGATGCCGAGGATCGGAATGCCGAGGTCGAAGATCTCGCGCGAGCAGTACGGCGCGGCCTCGGCGTAGACCGACTGCGGTCCGCCGCTCAGCACGATCGCCGTGGGCGCGAGCTCGCGGATCTTCTCGGGCGGGAGATCGAACGGATGGACGACCGAGTAGACCCGAAGCTCGCGAATCCGCCGGGCGATCAGTTGCGTGAATTGGGATCCGAAGTCGAGGACCAGGACCGTCTGTGCTGGCTGCATGTCTTGCGGCCGATTGTACCGGTTCGAGAAGGCGGGGAGGACCGCCGGCGCGCAGCCTGTCGGCGCCGGCGGCCTGGAGGGAGATTTAGGTGGGCTCTTGCATCACTGGGGTATCGCGATGCGGCATGTTCATACTTCTTAAGACGTCGCCCGCGGCCCGCTGTTTCTCCCGTTCACCGATTCGTCAAAGAAGGTTACGCAGTTCTTTGCCTGGCTTGAAGCGGATGGTGTTTCCGGGCGGGATCTTCACTTCCACGCCGGTCTTCGGATTGCGCCCGATGCCCTTCTTGCGCTGCTTGACCTGGAACACGCCGAAGCCGCGCAGCTCGATTCTCTGGCCGCGGGCGAGCGCGTTGCGCAGCCCCTCGATGACCGTGTCCACGGCCTGCGCCGCCTTCACCCGCGAGATATCCGAAGTCTCGGCGACCTTGTTGACGATGTCGGCCTTGATCATGTGTCCTCCGCGAAGGCGCTGATTATACGATACTTGCAGCCGATGGAACGCCACCGCCTCGACGCCTGGCTCAAGCTGGTCTGCCTGTTCAAGCACCGCGCCGACGCCACCGAGGCCTGCAAGGGCGGCCTCGTGAAACTGAACGGCCTGCGCGTGAAGCCGGCGGCCGCGGTCAAGCAGGGCGACGTCGTCGAGTTCTACCAGGGCGAGCGCTTCCGCCGCGTCATCGTGCAGCAGCTGCCGGAATCGAACGTCTCCAAGGAAGCCGCCCGCACCATGTACCTCGACGAGTCCCCCGTGCCCCAAAAGGTGGAAGTCCCCATGATCCGCGACCGCGGCGCGGGCCGGCCGACGAAGAAAGAGCGCCGCGACCTCGAGAAGTGGCGTCGGTGACGCCAACCGTGGCGTCCGCGGCATGCGCCGCCGCAACCGGGGCATGCGCCGCCGCAACCACGGGATGCGCCGACGCAACCAGAGCATGCGCCGACGCAACCGGAGCATGCGCCGACGCAACCGGAGCATGCGCCGACGCAACCGGAGCATGCGCCGACGCAACCGGAGCATGCGCCGACGCAACCGGGGCATGCGCCGACGCAACCGAGGGCATGCGCCGACGCAACCGGAGCATGCGCCGACGCAGCCGGGGCATGCGCCGACGCAACCGAGTCATGCGCCGACGCAACCGGGGCATGCGCCGACGCGTCCGGAGCATGCGCCGGCGCAACCGCGGCACGCAACCGCGCAACCGCGGCCAGCGGCCGACGAAGGCGGTTACGCAGCCGCCGCAGCCAACCGTGGCGCCGCGGCTGCCAAACGTGCAACCACGGCGCTCCGGAACGCCGCCGTCTCGGCGGCTGGACGGGCGCCGTCCCGGCGCCCCTGGTCGAAGACGGTCGAAGACCATGCGGTGGGAATCCCCTGGTTTCGTAGCGCGTCAGCGGATCTTCGTTGCGCGAACCGGCTCGTCTTCGCCGACGTGGAACTCCAGGCCCGTGACCGTCGTGCCTTCGCTCACGAATCGCACGCGCGTCGGCGACGCCACTTTGAAGAAGAAGTCGCCCTTCGGGGAGGCGAACATCTCCGACCGGTCGCCCCGGGGGATGTCGACGAACAGGCGCGTGCCCTCGCGCGTGATCGTGAACGTCCGCTTCTCGTCCCGCTGGTACTGACCGGCGTACGACGCCAGGAGGGCCTCGTCGAGCGTGATCGTCGTCTCCGCGCGCGCGGCGCGGTCGTCCAGCCACTTCTTCATCACCGTCGCCGCGGCCTCTTTGCAGGGATCGTCGCCCTTGAAGACGAAATGCCGCAGAAACGCGCAGGCAAACGGATTCGTCTGGCCCTGGCCCGGGACGTAGAAGCCGTCGGCCAGCCCTTCACTGTTCGCGAGCAGGATCATCGACAGATTCTTCGCCGGCACTTTCAGGTACAGCGCCGAGAACCCGGAGCCCCAGTTTCCGGTATGCCAGATCAGCCGCTCGCCGCGGTACTCGTCGATGAACCACCCCAGTCCGTACGGGAACGGCTGGCCGGCATTCGAGACGAACGGCGTCCAGGCCAGCTCCTGCGTCTTCGGCTGGAGAAAGACGTGGCGATCGATCGCGGCGTCGAACTTCGCCAGGTCGCGCACCGTCGAGAGCAGGCCCGCGGACGCGCCGATGTCTCTGTCCGGATAGGCGGCGCGGATGATGTCCCCGTGCCCGTAGAGACTGTATGGCTTGGCGAAGCGCGCCAGCGCGGGCGCATAGCGGCGCGCGAGCTCCGGGTCGTCGAGCACGTCGTGACCGGGCACGCTCTCCGTCATCTGCAACGGCTCGAGAATCCGCTGCGCGATCACCTGCCGGAACGTCGCGCCGTACTTTTTCTCGATCACCGGCGTGAGCGCGTCGTAGCGGCTGCCGTTGTACGCGTATCGATCGCCCGGCGTGCCCTCGGAGGTGTGACTGAGGATGTGGCGGACCTGCACGCGCTGGTCGGTGATCGCCGGCGCCCATCTCGAGGGCGTGTACGGCGCGATCGGCTCATCCAGCGCGAGCTGCCCCTTCTCGACCAGCTGCATCGCCAGCGTCGAGCCGAACGTCTTCGTCACCGAGGCGATGTGGTACAGCATGTCCGGCGTGGCCGGGACGCGGTTCTCGAGGTCGGCGTATCCGAAGCCATGCGTCCAGAGGACCTGCTGGTTCTGCACGATCACCGCGGACATGCCGGGGATGTGGAGCGTGCGGCGGAGCTCGTCCGCCTCCCGCTCGAAGCTCTTCACGCGGTTGGAGCTGGTCGATGTGCAGGCGGTCAGGAGAAGCAGACAAAGTGCTCGCCGCATATCTCCTTGGACCGCCCGCGCGTCTCGCGGTTAGCCTGGACTAGGCGTTTACGAAGCGCCGCATGTCCACGTTCATCATCAGGCCGATGGCGATGAAGAACATCATCGTCGACGAGCCTCCGTACGAGATCAGCGGCAGCGGGATGCCGGTCGTCGGCAACACGCCGATCTGCATCGACACGTTGATCAGGACGTGGAAGATGATGAAGGCGATCAGGCAGATGACCAGGAAGGTGCCACCCCTGTCGCGAGCGTGTTTCGCGAACAGCAATGCCTGCACGATCAGATAGAGATAGAGCCCGAGCACGATCACCACGCCGATGAAGCCCCACTCCTCGCCGAGGACGGCGAAGATGAAGTCGGTGTGCCGCGCGGGGAGGAACTCGAGCTTGGCCTGGGTCCCGTGCTTGAAGCCCTTCCCGTGAATCCCGCCCGACCCGATGGCGATTTTCGCCTGCGTGACCTGGTAGCCCTTGCCGAGCGGATCGCGCTCGGGATTCAGGAACGTGATCAGGCGCTCCTTCTGATAGGGCTTGAGGAAAAACATGTAGCCGGTCGGCAGCGCGATGGCCACGACCAGGATCATCGCGATCCAGACGCGCGCGCGGATGCCGCCGAAGAACATCGTCACCGCGAACAGCGGAAAGAACGACGCCGCCGTGCCGAAGTCGGGCTGGACGATGATCAGTCCGACCGGCAGTCCGACGATGCCCATGGCGATCATGAACGAACGGAAGTCGAGATAGGCGCGGTCGTTGGAGTCGAAGAAGCGCGCCAGCATCAGCGCGGTGAAGATCTTCATGAACTCCGACGGCTGGAACTGAAAGCCGCCGAAGCGGATCCACGACTTCACGTTCGCGGTGAGCCTGCCGAAGACCAGCAGGTAGATCAGCAGCACGATGCCGATGCCGTAGAGGATCGGCGCGATGTCGAAGAGGATGTGGTAGTCGACGAACATGAAGGCGATCATCAGGACCAGCGCGATGCCGACCCAGAGGATCTGCTTCCTGGTGAGGCTGAGCGTGGGATCGCTGTAGTAGGTCGCGCTGTAAACCAGCAGCACGCCGATGATCGCCAGCACGAGCGCCGTGCCGAGGAAGTTCAGATCGATCCTGGGGGTCAGCCGGTCGCGGAAGATCATTATCGAGTTGAGGGGAGCGGCAGCTCGCCTTCCTTGATCTGCTGGAGCGTCTCGGGATCGCTGAGGTCGAGCGTGGCGCCGCCGGCCTTTTCCTTGAAGCGCGACTCGTAGAGCAGCTTCGCCAGCGGCGCGGCGTCGGTGCCGCCGTGGCCGCCGTGCTCGATGAACACGACCACCACCATCTGCGGGCTGTTCAGCGTCGCGAACGACGCGAACCAGGCGTGGTCGCGATACTTGAACGGCAGCCCCTCCGCCTTGACCCAGCCGTGCTGGGCGATGACCTGCACGGTCCCGGTCTTGCCGGAGATGTCGAGTCCCTCGATGCGCGCGTTGCCGCCGGTGCCGCCTTCCTCGTTGACGACCTTCCAGAGGCCGTCCTTCACGGCGCGGTTGGCGGCCGGCGCCAGCGTGACTTCATGGATCACCCGGCTCGGCACGCGGAAGCGCTTGTACGCGCCGTCCTTCTGCACGCGGTCGACGTAGCGCACGACGTGCGGCTGGAAGACCTTCCCGCCGTTGGCGACCGCGGCGACCATGTTCGCGACCTGCAGCGGCGTGACGATCAGCGGGCCCTGGCCGATGGAGACGGAGATCGTCTCGCTGGGATACCACTTGCGGTGCTGTTTCTCGTTCGCCCACTTCGTCGAGGGGACCAGGCCCGGGCGCTCGCCGTCGAGATCGATGTGGGAGATCTCGCCGAAGGTGAGCTTGTTGGCGTAGTCGTGGATCTTGTCGACGCCGAGGCGGTCGCCGGTGTTGTAGAAGAAGATGTCGCACGACTTCTTCATCGCCTCTTCCACATCGACCGCGCCGTGGCCCTCGCGCCGCCAGCAGCGGAAGCGGCGTCCGCGGAACACCGCGCTGCCGCCGCAGTTGAACGTCGTGCCGGGACCGATCACCCCTTCCGACAGTCCGGCCATGGCCATGACGATCTTGAAGACCGATCCGGGCGAGTAGAGGCCCTGGATGGCGCGGTTGAGCTCGATCTTGAAGGGGTTGCTGGTGATGAGCTTGTAGACGTCGGGCGTGAAGCGCTTGGAGTAGACGTTGGGGTTGAAGACGGGGGAGGAGGCCATGGCCAGCACTTCGCCGTTGCGCGGGTCGAGCGCGACCGCGGCGCCGACCATCTCGTTCTCGGCGAAGTACTGCTCGGCGCGGCGCTGCAGCTCGAAGTCGACGGTGAGATAGATGTTGTCGCCCGGCACCGGGGTCTTGCGCGCCGGGACGTACTCGCTGAGCCGGCGTCCGTCGGCGTCGTACTCCCAGTACTCCGCGCCGCTGCGGCCGCGGAGGTAGCTGTCGTACATCAGCTCGACGCCGCGCTTGCCGATGAGATCACCCTGCTTGAGCTCTTCGTTCTGCCCGAGCTCTTTCTCGCTGACTTCGCCGATGAAGCCGAGGACGTGCGCGGCCATCGTCGCGTACGGATAGTTGCGGCGCTGCAGCGGGACGACGTTGATCTCCGGAAAGGCGATCGACTGCGCCTGCAGCGCGGCGACCTGGCCCATGGTCAGCTCTTCGGCGATGACGAACGGCTGCGTGTGCACGACCGCGGCGGATTGCTTGTCCCAGCGCGCCTGCACTTCCTGCGGCGGCAGCGCCAGCACCATCGAGAGGAACTCCATGAGCCGGGCCTTGTGATTCGGATCGGCCTTCACCAGCGGCTTGAGCACGACCCGGTCGATCTGCACCGAGTACGCGGGGCGGTTGTCGGCGAGGATCTTCCCGCGGCGGTCCATGATCAGCCCGCGTTTGGCCGGGATCTCGATCTCGCGCAGCGCGTTGGCCTCGGAGAGCCCGCGGTACTTCTCCGCCTGCACGCCCTGCACGAACCAGAACGAGCCGGCCAGGAAGACGAACAGCGCCACGATCCCCCAGAGGAGGGCGTTGATGCGGAATTGGAGGAACTTCTGGTCGTCGCGATAGACGCGCATGGATCACCACCCCGCCGGTCGTCGTGTGGCCTCGATCGGCTCTTCGCGCAGGAACAGTGTCAGTAACTGATACACCAGCATCCCGAACAGCAACGTGAAGATCGTCTTCACGAGCAGCGCCTGTTCGAACATCTCGATGCGCTGCTTCACGAGGATGTTCACGAGGATGTAGATGACGAGCTCGTTGACGATCACCGCGCCGCCGAGGCAGGCGCCGAAGGCGAGCGTGCCGCGCAGCATCAGGCGCGCGTTGATCGAGGCGATGATGTACGCGCAGAACGTCAGCGAGAACGCGTGCAGGCCGAACATCGCGTTCGAGAACGCGTCCTGCACGAACCCCGCGGCGATGCCGGCGAAGATCGCGCCGACGATGTTGCCGCCCATCGAGTAGTAGGCGACCAGGATGATGTACGGATTGAAGAACGCCAGCGCGTTCGGATAGAAGCTGTCGAGCAGCGAGTGCAGCGTCAGCGCGATCAGCAGGCCGATGGCGAACCGGAGCCACCTCAAGGCGTGTACCTCACGATGCCGGGCGGCACTTTGCGCGTATGGATCACGATCACTTCCTCGATCGTCCCGAAATCCGCGGACGGCTTCACCGTCACGGTCTTGAACAGCGACTGTCCCGGCTCGGCCTTGGTGATCGTGCCGATCGGAATGCCGCGCGGATAGACGCCGTCGATGCCGGCGGTGAGCACGCGGTCGCCGGGCAGCACGTCGGCCAGCGACGGGATGTCGGCCATCTGCAGCGACGTCGAGCCGTTGCCGCGGACCACGCCCTGGCGGCGGGTGCGCTCGACCAGCGCGCCGACCGAGCAGTTGTTGTCGGTCACCAGCTGCACTTTGGCGAGGTCTTTCGTCGTCAGCACGACCCGGCCGATGAGGCCGTTGGCGTTGGCGATGACGTCGTTCACCTCGACTCCGCCGGCGGAACCGCGGTCGATGATGATCGATTTGAAGCGGCCGGCCGTGTCGAGCATGATCGCCTGGGCCATCGACGTCTGCATGGTGAACTGCTCGGAGTAGGCGAGGAGGCTGCGCAGCCGGCGCAGGTCGCCCTCGGACTGGCGGAGCTTGAGGTTCTCGGTGGTCAGCGAGGCGACCTTGCGGCGCATCTCGTTGTTCTCGTTCACCGCGCCGCGCATGTCGATGTAGCCGTGATACATGTCCTGCATCGAGCCGCCCACCCAGTGCACGAGTTTCGGCACCGGCGAGAAGACGGTCATGACCGTGCGCTCGAACATCGTTCGCGTCTCGCCGACATAGCGAGTCTGGCTGCTGACGCTCATCAGGAGGAACAGCAGCGCGAGCACGACGATGAACAGGAGCGTCGGGCGGCGGGGGATTACGTCTGTTGGTACTGCCATGTTTTTCCGCGAGCGGGACTGAGCAGGATCGTTGCCAGTTAACGTTGCTGAGTTACTGAGTTGCTGGGTTGCTAGCAACTTAGCAACTCAGCAACCTAGCAACCTCTATTCAATGGAAATCTTCCTCAGCAAATTGAAGTCCGTCAGCATCTGCCCGGTGCCCAGCGCGACGCACGCCAGCGGGTCCTCGGCCAGCGTCACCGGCAGGCCGGTCTCCTCGCGCAGGCGCTTGTCGAGGTTCTTCAGCATCGACCCGCCGCCGGCGATGATGATGCCCTTGTCCATGATGTCGGCGGACAGTTCGGGCGGGGTGCGCTCGAGGGCCACGCGCACCGCTTCGACGATCGTGGCCACGGTCTCGCTCAGCGCCTCGCGGATCTCTTCGTCGCTGACCACGAGCGTCTTGGGCACGCCCTCGACGAGGTCGCGGCCCTTGATCTCCATGGTCATCTCTTCGTCGAGCGGGAAGGCCGAGCCGATCTCCATCTTCACCTGCTCGGCGGTGCGCTCGCCGATGAGGAGGTTGTATTTGCGCTTGATGTACTGAATGATCGCGTCGTCCATCTCGTTGCCGGCCACGCGCACCGAGCGCGAGTAGACGATGCCGGCCAGCGAGATCACGGCCACGTCGGTGGTGCCGCCGCCGATGTCGACGATCATGTTGCCGGTCGGGTCGGTGATCGGCAGTCCGGCGCCGATGGCGGCGGCCATGGCCTGTTCGATCAGGTAGACCTCGGTGGCGCCGGCGCGCAGCGCGGAGTCTTTGACGGCGCGTTTTTCGACCTGGGTGATCTCCGAGGGCACGGAGATGACGATGCGCGGCTTCACCAGGAAGCGCCGGCCGTGGGCCTTCTCGATGAAGTACTTGATCATCTTCTCCGTCACTTCGAAGTCGGCGATGACGCCGTCCTTCATCGGACGGATGGCGACGATGTTGCCCGGCGTGCGGCCGAGCATCTCCTTCGCTTCCTTGCCGACTGCCTCGACGTTGTTGTTGATCTTGTTGACGGCGACGATCGACGGCTCGCGCACGACGATCCCTTTGTTTTTCGCGTAGACGAGCGTGTTCGCTGTTCCGAGGTCGATCGCCAGATCGTTCGAGAACATCGAGAGGAGCGATTTCACAGCCATTACGTTTAGTTTTTCCTTGTCTGAGATTCCGAGCGCGCGAGGTGCAAAAGGGGAGCCGACTATTCTTCCACGATCACGGTCTGCGATTTTACCGTCGTGTTGCCCGCGGCGTCGGCGGCTTTGATGACGACCGTGTTGGGACCGAGCTTGCCGAAGCTGACCAGCTTCTGGAACGCGCCGTTCGAGTCGACGTCGACTTCTTCGTCGTTCACGAACACCGTCGCTCCCGGCTCGGTCGCGCCGGCGATGATGTAGAACTGGCTGCCGACGAGGAAGGGCTGCTTCATCGTCAGCGGCGGCGCGGTCTTGTCCGTGCTCGTCACGCCGCGGCCGCCGCCGCTGACGCGGAAGCGGCGGAAGGCCGAGAACGGGCCGGTGTCGCCGTCCGCCCCCACCGAGGCCACGCGCCAGTAGAACGCGCCTTCGGCCGTCACCTTCGCGGACGCGTTCGTCCGCGTGCGCCGGGAGTTGATCTCCTGCGTCGAGAAGAGGCGCGAGCGCGAGACCTGCAGCACGTAGCCGGTCACGGCGGGCTGCGGCTCCCAGATCAGCTGCACCTTGAGCTCGGGCGAGAGCTGGAAGACCTGGTTGTCGGCCGGCGAGAGCAGCGCCGGAGCGAACGCGACCTTCTTGACAGGCGACACGCTGCCTACCGGCGTGGCGGTGACTTTCTCGCCGGAGGTCAGCCGCACGCCCGGGCCGCCTTTGTCCGGCGCCACCGAGGCCGCGCCGCGCATCGCCACGACCGACGTGCCGTTGGCGCTGTCGACCCCGACCTGCGTCGTCGACTCCGACTCCACGACCACCTGCGTTCCCGGCGTGCGCACCGTCGACATGTCGTTGGTCGTCGCGACTTCGACCGAGCCGACGCGCATCTGCACGGAGTTCGACTTCTTCGTCGAGCCGGGATTCAGCGTCGCGTAGATCTCCAGCAGCGCGTTCGATCCGATCGTGTAGAGCGAGCCGTTCGAGGAAAAGATCAGCTCGGCCGAGGAGCGGTCGCCGGTCTTCACCCAGTCGCCGTTGAAGAGCGGCGTGCGTGTGTCGGCGTCGCGCCATTCGCTCGACGCACCCTTCTGGAACTTCACGTCGCCTTCGACGGTGAGGAACTGCGCGTCGTTGTCGAGGTCGCCGCCGCCGCTGATCGCGGTACGGCTGATGGTCTGCGACTCGACCGCCGAGCCCTGCGCCTCGGCGAAGCGCCCCGCGCCGAGATGCGTGTTGGCCTCGTCGAGCTTCTGCTGCGCCCGGTTGAACTCGACGCGGTGCGTGTTGAAGTCGCCTGAAGCCGCCAGCGCGTTCAGCGCCTGCCGGGCGTCGGCGATCGCTCCCTCCGCGTTGGTCTTCGGATTTCCCTTCTGCTCGCGCCAGAACCACCACCCCGCACCGGCGAGCAGAAGAATGACCACGACCAGCCCGATCTGCTTGAGTCGCTCGATCGAGATCAGGTACCAGTCGATGGTCGCGGCCGGATTGTTACGCTTCGTCGCCATGCGAGGCTGGGGAAGTGTATCGGAGTGCGGTGACGCAAGTCACCGCTCTTAGAAAGCGGCGACTGGCGTCGCCGCACTCCAGAGTGGCTATGACGCCCGGGAATAGGTAGACTGCGCCGCTTTTTCTGCAACTTCGGCCAGATTCCCTGGACCCTCGAAAGGTAGTTCTTCCAATGCTCAAGTTGATGCGGGACAGTTTCAATCAACTGAAGTGGATCCTCATCGCCATCGTGGCGGCATTCGTGTTCGGGTTCGTCTTCCTGGACATGGGACTCGGCGGAGCGCTCCGCGGCAAGACCGAGGGCACCTATGCCGCGCGCGTGAACGGCGAGACGATCTCCTACAACGACTATTACCGGTCGCTCAAGGGTTACGAGGACATGTACCGCCAGATGTACGGCGGGCAGTTCACTCCCGAGATGGCGGCCGCGATGCGCCTGCCGGCGCAGGTGATCGACAGTCTCATCGAACAGCGCCTGCTCGGACAGGAGGCGCGGCGCCTGAGCCTCTCCGCGACGCCGGAAGAGGTGCGCACGAAACTGCTCTCGCTCCCGGTCTTCAATCAGGACGGGAAGTTCGTCGGGATGGAGCTGTACAACCGCTACGTCACGGGCCCCCTCGGATATCCGAGCGCGGCCGACTTCGAGCAGGACCTCGCGCGCGACATCGCGCTCAAGAAGATGGAGAGCGCGCTCACCAGCTCGGTGGTCATCTCGCCGAAGGCCGCCGACGCCGAATACCGCCGCATGAACGAGAACGCGAAGATCCGCTACATCGTCCTGCCGGCGATGCAGCAGGCCGCGACGGTCACCGTCACGCCGGCCGAGGTCGACGCGTATTACCGCGCCAACCAGTCGAAGTACACGCACGGCGAACAGCGCCAGGTGCACTATCTCCTCGCCGACTACGCCAAGCTGCGCGCGACGATCACGCCGGCCGAGGCCGATCTGCGCAAGCGCTATGAAGAGGCGAAGGCCGAGTACACGACGCCGGAAGCCGCGCACGTGCTGCACATCCTGATCAAGGTCGAGCGGAACGCCCCGGCCGAGGCCGACGCGGCCGCGCGCGCGAAGGCGAATGCGCTGGTCGCACAGCTGCGCGGCGGCGCGGACTTCGCCGCGATCGCGCGGGCGAGCTCGCAGGACCCGTCGTCCGCGGGCATGGGCGGCGACATGAACTGGGTCGAGAAGGGACAGACGGTCGAGCCGTTCGACAAGGCGATCTTCTCGATTGCGCTCAACACCATCAGCGATCCGATCCGCACCGCCGAGTACGGCTATCACATCGTCAAGGTCCTGGCGCGCCGCCCGGCCGGCCTCCGTACGTTCGAGGAAGTGCGCGGCGAGATCGCCGCGAAGGCGGTGAACCAGATGGCGCAGGAGCAGGCGCAGGGCGAGATCAACCGCATCGCCGCCATCATGAACAGCAAGAAGCCGAAGACCACCACCGAGTTCGTGGCCTACGCGAACGACAAGGTCACGTCGAACGACAGCGGCTGGGTGCAGAAGAGCGATCCGATCCCCGGCATCGGCGCACATCAGCCGATGCAGGAGTGGATCTTCGCGGCGGGCAAGAACGACGTGAGCCCGTCGATCGGCACGCCGCGCGGTCCGGCGATCGCGTTCCTCGACAACGTCCGTCCCTCGGGCGTCTCGCAGCTCGCCGAGATCCGCGCCAAGGTCGAGGAAGACGTGCGCGCCTCGAAGGCCGGCGACGCGGCGCGGGCGGTGCTCGCGCAGATGATGGCCGGCGCGACGAGCATCGACCAGATCGCCGCGAAGACGGGTCTCGCCGCGCAGGAGGCGGGCGTGAACCGCCAGGGCACGATCGCCGGCATCACCGGCGACATCCTGCCGGTCGTCAACGCCGCGATCGCCGCGAACGTCGGCGAGCTGAAGGGACCGATCAGCGTGAAGGAAGGCGCGGTCGCGTTCCAGGTGCTCGAGCAGAAGAAGGTGACCGAGCAGGACCTGGTGACGAACCGGGCGGCGTTCCTGACCCAGCTGCGCCAGCAGCAGGCGCGCAACCTGCGCCAGTCGCTGGTGAAGCGCCTTCGCGGCGAGGCCAAGATCGAAGTGAACCAGGAGTTGCTCAAGGCGCCCGCGCAGCAGCAGGCGGGCCTTTAGTGGCGGGGGAGATTCTGCCGAAATGGGATGAGCCCGCGATCCGCGTGCTCATGATGCCGCGCGATACCAACGCGCACGGCACCATCTTCGGCGGAGTCATCCTCTCTTACATCGACCAGGCCGGCGCGATCGAAGCGCGCCGGCAGGGTTGCTCGCTCATGGTCACGGTGTCGATGGACAAGGTCGTGTTCCACGAGCCGGTGTTCGTCGGCGACCTGGTGTCGTTCTGGACGGAAACGCTGCGCATCGGCAACACCTCGATCACCACGAAGATCGTGTGCGAAGTGATCCGCAACGGATCGAAGCGCGTGGTGGTGACCGAGGCCAACGTGGTGTACGTGAACGTGGGAGACGACCGGAAGCCGAAGGCGATCCGCGGCTGACCCTTCCGGTTCGCCGCGAAAAACGCGCGGCTCGCTGCAATGCGTAGCGGTGACGAGCATTCTTCCGCCACACTGAGCGCGATGCGGCGCACCGGCTGGTTTTTCATCTTCGCGTTCTGGACGGCCCTGGGGCTGTTTCAGGCGGTGCACACCTTCCTGGCGATGCTGTCGCACCACCACTCGCTGGCGAGGCTGATCGTGTACCAGCTGCTGGTGTGGTGGCTGTGGGCGGCGCTGACGCCGCTGGTGTACGTGGTGGCGCGCCGCTATCCGCTGGTGCCGTTCCACCTGCGCAACCTCGCCCTGCACATGGCCGCGGCGATGACGATGCTGATCGTGCACGCCGCGTTCTGGGTCGGCGTGATGATCGCGCTCCAGCCGTTCGACGAGCGGACGATCACGCACGTCACGCTGCCGCTGCTCGTGGACATGACCATCTCGCGCCTGCCGCTGGAGCTGATGCTCTACTTCGGCGTCGTCCTGGTGATGCACGCGCTCGACTTCCACACGCGGGCGATGCGGCTCGAGCAGTCGCTGACCGCGGCGCAGCTCCACGCGCTGGAGCTGCAGCTCCAGCCGCACTTCCTCTTCAACACGCTGAACTCCGTCAGCGCGCTCGTGCGCGCGCAGCGCAACGATCAGGCGGTGGAGATGATCGCCGGGCTCTCCGACCTCTTGCGCTACACGCTCGATCACGCCGGCGAGCAGCGCGTGCCGCTGGAGAAGGAGGCCGCGGTGCTGCGGCGGTATCTCGAGATTCAACACGCGCGCTTCGGCGACCGGCTGGAGGTGCGGATCGACATCGCGCCGGAGGCGAAGCGGGCCGCGGTGCCGGCGCTGATCCTTCAGCCGCTCGCCGAGAACGCGATCCGTCACGGCATCGCGCAGTCGGCGGCGGCCGGCAGGATCGACGTCGCCGCGTATCGCGACGACGCGCTGCTGCGCATCGACATGTTCAACAGCGGGCGGCTGCGGGGCGACGCGCCGCGCGGCATCGGCCTGCGCAACACCATCGAGCGGCTGCGGCAGCTCTATCCCGGCGCGGAGCGCTTCGAGCTGCGCTCGGTGCCGGACGGCGTGCTGGCCTCGATCCGCATCCCCTGGAGCGAGGCGGGATGATGAAGGTGGCCATCGTCGACGACGAGCCGCTGGCGCGCGAGGCCGTGCGCCTGCTCGTGCAGCACGATCCGGAGCTCACCGTGGTCGCGGAATGCAGCGGCGTCGACGCCGTGGCGGCGATCGAGGAGCAGCGGCCGGACATCCTCTTTCTCGACATCCAGATGCCGGAGGTGGACGGCTTCGACGTGCTCGAGCGCGCCGGATTCAACGCCGTGCCGGCCTTGGTCTTCGTCACCGCGTACGACCAGTACGCGCTGCGGGCGTTCGAGGTGAGCGCGCTGGATTACCTGCTCAAGCCGTTCGACAACGCGCGCTTCTACGCGGCGCTGCTGCGCGCGAAGGAGCGTGCCCGCGCGCGGGCCGGCGGCGGGAAGTGGGTGCGCCGCTTTCTCGTGCGGGCGCGGGAGAAGATCCTCTTCATCAAAAGCGACGACATCGACTGGGTCGAGGCGGCCGACTACTACGTCTCGCTGCACGTCGGCGGGCGCTCGCATCTCCTGCGCGAGACGATGTCGGCGATCGAGAAGCAGCTCGATCCCGACCGCTTCGTGCGCATTCACCGCGGCGCGATCGTGAATCTCGACCGCGTCAGGGAGATGCACCGCCTCTTTCGCGGCGACTGCACGATCACGCTCGAGAGCGGCGCGCAACTGCGCCTCAGCCGCGCCCACCGCGAGGAATTCGAGCGCCGCCTCACGCGCCGCGAGTGAGCGTCTGGTGTGGTGCACAATGAGCGCATGCGCACCAGCGTGCAGGTCCGGCTCTTGTGCGCGCTGGTGTCGCTTGCCGCGACCGATTGCGCCGTCGTGCATCTCGCGCGGACGGCGCTCAGGGACCGCGCCGCCGCGGCCGAACGAGCGCCCGGCACGGTCAACGATGCGAGCCATCTGAACGCGACGGCGGTCCGCGAAGTCGTCGATGTGGCCGCGGACGACGAGGCCGCGGTCGCGCAGATTCGGGCGGCTCTCGAGCGGGCGCGCGCCGCATCGGCCCGGGTCTCTATCGCCGGCTTCCGCCATTCGATGGGCGGGCAGACGATCGCCGCGGACGGCATCGTCCTGAACATGCTCGGCCACAACCGGATGCAGCTCGACGGTGAGATCCTGAAGGTTCAGAGCGGCGCGGTCTGGAAGGATGTCGTCGAGTATCTCGATCAACGTGGGCGCTCGGTCGCGGTGATGCAGTCCGACAGCCCGTTCTCGGTCGGCGGCTCAATCAGCGTGAATTGCCACGGATGGCAGCACTTGCACGAGCCGATCGCGTCGACGGTCCTGGCCATGACCGTGCTCTTGCCGGACGGCGAGGTGGTCCACTGCAGCCGGACCGGGAACGCCGAGCTCTTCGCCCACGTCCTCGGCGGCTACGGCCTGTTCGGCGTGATCCTCGACGCCGATCTGCAGACCGTTCCGAACGAGCTCTATCGCGAGGCGCACTTCGCCTGCGACGTACAGGCCTACGAGCGCGTTTTCGATGAGAAGGCGCGCGGCCGTGCGGCGGTGGGAATGGCCTACGGCAGGATCAGCGTCGCTCCGGCCGCGTTCCTGCGCGAGGCCGTGCTGACGACGTATGCGCGCGAGGCCGGTCCTCTGCCGCCGCTCGGTGAGCTGCACCGGTCGAAGCTCGCGCGGCTCGTGTTCCGCGGCTCGGCCGGCAGCGACTACGGAAAGAACCTGCGCTGGCGGCTGGAGAGCTGGCAGGCGCGGAGGTCCGCGAAGCAGTACTCACGCAATCAGGCTCTCTACCAGACCATCGACGTCTATTTCGACAAGAGCGCGGCGACGACCGACATCCTGCACGAGTACTTCGTGCCGCGCGGGCAGCTCTCCGCGTTCATCGATCGCATCCGGCCCCTGCTCTTGCGGCGCGAGCACGTCGATCTCCTGAACATCACCGTCCGGGACGTGAAGAAAGACAACACCACCGCGCTTCCATATGCGCGGGAAGACGTTTTCGCGGTGGTGATGTACTTCAGCCAGAAGCGGTCGGCGGAAACCGAGGCCGCGATGCAGGAGGTGACGCGGGAGTTGATCGACGCCGCGCTCGCTCACGGCGGCACGTACTATCTGCCGTACCGGCTGCACGCGAGCGACGAGCAGTTCGAGCGCGCGTATCCGATGGCCCGCAAGTTTTTCGACGAGAAGCGCCGCCGCGATCCAGGCGGGATCTTCAGCAACCTCTGGTACGCGCGTTACGGAAAGCCGCGCTAACTCTTCCGCGCGGCGCGCATCTTGTCGAGGCGCGCCTTGATGTCCTTCTCCGCGCCGACGTCTTTCGGCTCGTAGAACCGCCGTCCGGCCAGCGCCTCGGGGAGGCAGTCCATGGCCGCGGTCTGGTCGTCGAAGTCGTGCGCGTATTGATAGCCGCGGCCGTATCCGAGGTCCTTCATGAGGCGCGTCGGGGCATTGCGGATGTGCAGCGGGACGCCGGGGTTGTCGCCCTGCCGCACTTCGCGCACCGCCTCGCCGTAGCCGATGTACGCGGCGTTCGACTTCGGCGCGGCGGCGAGATACGTCACGAGCTGCGCCAGCGCGACTCCGGCCTCGGGCATGCCGATGAAGTGCACGGCTTCCTTGACCGCCACCGCGAGCACGAGCGCCTGCGGGTCGGCGTTGCCGATGTCCTCCGACGCCGCGCGCACCATCCGCCGCGCGATGTAGAGCGGGTCTTCGCCGCCTTCGAGCATCCGCACCAGCCAGTACACCGCCGCGTCGGCGTCGCCGTTGCGCAGCGATTTGTGGAGCGCGGAGATGATGTTGTAGTGCTCCTCGCCCGACTTGTCGTACATCAGCGAGCGGCGCTGCAGGATCTCCTTCACCTTTGCCACGTCGACCGGACTGTCTTCTGCTGATGCTGTCTCAATCACCAGCTGGAGGCTGGTCAAAGCCTGCCGCGCGTCGCCCGCCGACGTCGCGGCCATGAAGTCGAGCGCCTCCTCGGTCAGCGCGACGCCGAATTTGCTCACCAAGGGATCTTCCACGGCGCGATGGAGGATCGTCATCACCTGCTCGCGCTCCAGCGCCGGGATCACCACGACCTTCGACCGCGAGAGCAGCGCCGAGTTGACCTCGAACGACGGATTCTCGGTGGTCGCGCCGATGAGGATGATGTCGCCGGCTTCGACGTAGGGGAGAAACGCGTCCTGCTGGGCCTTGTTGAAGCGATGGATCTCGTCGATGAAGACAATGGTCTTCGACCCGCGCGTGCGCCGCGATTTGCGCGCCTCTTCCATCAGCGTCTTGATGTCTTTGATCGACGTGCTCGTGGCGGAGAACTGGACGAAGCGCGCGCGCGTGGTGCGCGCGATGATCCGCGCCAGCGTCGTCTTTCCCGAGCCCGGCGGCCCCCAGAAGATCATCGAGGGGATGCGGTCGTTCTCGATGGCATTGCGGAGGAACTTCCCCTTGCCGAGGAGATCCTCGAGTCCGACGACGTCGTCGAGGGATCTGGGACGAAGGCGTTCCGCGAGGGGAGAGTCCGGGGCGGAGGGCGGCTCGATCGGATCAGTCGGGAAAAGGGAGTCAGTCACACAGCAACCTGAAGTCCAGGTTTCCGCCGCTGATGACGACCGCCACCGGCCCCCGCGGCTTGATCTTGCCCGCCACGAGCGCCGCGAGCCCGAGAGCGCCGGTCGGCTCGATGACGAGCTTCGTGCGGTACATGACCCACTTCAGGGTCTCGAGCAGCACGTCGTCGTCGACGCTGACCACGTCGCGCACGCGCGCGCGGATGATCTCGAAGTTGCGATGGCCGATCGCCAGCGTCCGTGCGCCGTCGGCGATGGTCTGCGGCGGATCGATGCTCACGATTTTTCCGCTGCGGAACGACCGCTCGCCGTCGTTGCCCGCGGCCGGCTCGACTCCGTAGACGTTGCGGCCGTCCGCGGCGATGGCGGTTCCCGAGAGCAGTCCGCCGCCGCCGAGGGGCGCGATGATCGACTCGACCTCGGGCCATTCCTCGACGATCTCGAGCGTGGCCGTTCCCTGGCCGGCGATGATGCGCTCGTCGTCGAACGGCGGGATCACCGCGGAGCCGGTCTTCTCGGCGATCTCGCGCGCGACCGTGTCGCGCGTCGCCGAGGTCACTCCGGCTTGGACGACTCCCGCGCCGTAGGCGAGCGTCGCCTCGACCTTCGACTGCACCGAGTTCTCGGGCATGACGATCGTCGCGGGGATGCCCAGAAGCTTCGCCGCGAGAGCGACGCCCTGCGCGTGATTGCCGGATGAGAACGCCACCACGCCGGAGCGCCGCTGCGCATCATCTAATTGCAGCAGCGCGTTCATGGCGCCGCGGATCTTGAACGAGCCGGCGCGCTGGAGGTTCTCGCACTTGAGCCGCACCTCCACGCCGAGGCGCTCGGAGAGCGAGCGGCTGGTCAGGAGCGGGGTGCGGTGGATGTAGGGCGCGATGCGCGAGGCAGCGGACCGGATGTCGGCTAAGTCGATTGCGGTGCTGATGTTTGGCGAACTCACCCGCGGTAGTATAAACTCGCCAAAACGAAACTGATCCGGCTTTTGCCGGCGATTATTTGATTTTGCTCAGGCAGCGGAGTATCGTCGGCATCGTCATACTTCTGGCAACATAACCAAGGGCATACTCGGGCGTTGGAGGTTGGGGTTATGTGGAGATGGGTTACCCGCGGATTTGTCCTCGCCGTCCTGGCCGCGCTTCTCGCGCCGGCGGTCACCGCACAGCCTTTCATCGGTGAAGTCGAGAAGCCGGATCCCAATGTCGTTCAGTCCGGCATGGTCTTCGTGCAGGGCTGGCTCCTCGATCAGGCGCAGGTCAGCAGGATCGAGCTGTACGTCGACGACCAGTACCAGCACGACCTCATCCTGAATCTCGCCCGCATCGACATCGTCGAGGCGTTCCCGACCTGGCCCGGCATCCACACCTCCCGCCCAGGCTTCCTGACCGGATTCAGCGCGAGCCGCTTCTCCAACGGCAACCACACCGTGGAGCTGCGCGTGTACGACAGCGACGGTACGGTGCACTTCCTCGGCCGCCGCACCATCACGATCAACAACTCGATCAATCAGGCGCCGTTCGGCTTCATCGACATCCCGAATCAGGCCAACATCGTCAACGCCTCGAACTCCTTCCCGGTCAACGGCTGGGCGTCGGACACCGACGGCATCGCGCGCATCGAAGTGCTCGCCGACGGCGGCATTCTGCAGAGCGCGATGTACGGCGATCCGCGTCCGGACGTCGGTGCGAGCTATCCCGATTTCTCGGCGGCGACGTTCAGCGGCTGGGTCGCGAACATCGACACCACGCGTCTCGAGAACGGCGTGCATCTCCTCGAAGTCCGCGCGGTCGACCGCCTCGGCATGTCGAAGATGATCGGCCGCCGCCAGGTCCAGGTCATCAACAACGACGGTTTCCTCGCGCCGTTCGGCTATCTCGACGAGCCGCAGCGCGACGCCGTGCTTTACGGAACGTGCTCGTCGACGCCGATCATCGTCTCGCCGATCGCCCGTCCGCAGGGCGCGCACCTCACGCCGGTCCGCGGCTGGGCGCTCGACCTCGGCACACGCCGCGACACCGGCCGCGTCGCCTACGCCGAGCTGCTCGTCGACGGCGTGCGCTGGTACTCGACCGACGACTGCGGCCTGATCCTCGGCCGCTTCGCGAACTGCTACGGACTGCCGCGCTACGACGTGGCCCGCTACTACCCGACCTATCCCGACGCGCCGCGCGCGGGCTTCCTCTTCACGCTCGACGTCGGCGCGCTGATGAGCAACGGCGTGCGCCCGGGCAATCACACGCTGCACGTGCGCGTGGGCGACCGCGAGGGAACGTTCGCCGATCTGCCGAATCACGACGGCATCCCGGTGTTCTTCCAGTGCGCGGATACGAGCGTCGGCTTCCCGTCGACCGGCTTCATCGAGTTCCCGCAGAGCTTCGACTACGTGGGCGGCGACGTGCTGTTCCGCGGCTGGGCGCTCAACGAGCAGGGCGTGAGCTCGGTGGACGTCATCGTCGACGGCAACTTCGTCGGCAATGCCATCTACGGTTTCTCGCGCCTCGACATCCAGGACCAGTATCCGTTCATCTTCAACTCGAAGTTCTCGGGCTGGACGTTCAATATGGACACGCGCCGCCTCTCCAACGCGCGCCATCGGATGACCGTGCGCGTGCGGAACAACTTCGGCGTGCTGACGGAGATCGGCTCGGTCGACTTCTACGTAGCCAACAACAATCCAACCTCGAAGCCTGAAATCGAGAAGTAAGGTGGAGCGGCGGGCTTTAGCCCGCCGCTCCACTCCTAGAACAGTTTCAGGAAGACCACGTTTGCCACGAAGCCGTCCTGCGCGTTGCGGCCGATCGTCTTTCCGATGTCCAGCCGCAGCAGCGTTCCGAACGGGCCGACGGTCTGTCCGGCGATGCCGAGTCCCTGGAAGGGCTCGCGTTTGAATCCCGCGTTCGCGTCGTCGATCAGCGCGTGATCGTAGAACGCCTCGAGGCGGAACTGCTGCGAGAACACGAAGCCGTACGACAGATGCCCGAGGATCGCGCGCTCCGCGCGAACGGATCCGGAGCGCACGCCGTGCACGCGCTGCGCGCCGAAGAATCCGAGCTCGTACTTTGAAAAACGGTCGAGGCGCTTGCCGTCGAGATAGTTGAGGTCGATGCTGACGCGCTGGAACTTCGGCAGGAAGAAGCTCTTGCCGACCGAGCCGCCGAAGCGGGCGTAGCTCTTCTGGTCGGGATCGAACTCGGCGAGATTGCCCCACGGCTCCCACGAGGTGCGCCGCGCGTACTCGTAGAAGCCGGTGAGCGAATAGCCGTGCCGCGTGTAGGCGCCGTTGATTCCGGGCTGAATCAGGAAGGTGTCGGTCGGGATGACGTAGCTGTCGGGCGTTTCATCGCCGCTCTTGTAGAACGTGTGCCCGAGGCCGAGGGAGACGTCGATCTTGCCGAAGCCGAAGACCGGATGGCCGGCGCGCAGCGTCAGCGCGGTCGGGATCGTCTTCACCGCCTCCTCGACGCGCTCCTCGCCGCCGCGATACATCGAGTTCGTCGTCGGCAGCGCGATGCCGAAGAAGTCGGCGCCGACGTTCGTGCGCGTGCCGAACACGCTCGGCTTCGTCGCGTTCGCGGCGACGACCACGCCGGCGAAGAAGACGTTCGTCTGAATCCCGCGGTTCCAGAGATTGAAGTTGAAGTAGTCGATGCCGCCGAGCGGCACGACCGGGAACTCGAGTCCGGAGTCGTGATGGATGCCGCCGAGCATGAAGAGCTGCGAGGTGTCGAAGCCTTCCTTGACCACGCGCTCGCCGTCGCCGCGCTTCTCGAGGTAGCGCAGGCCGGCCGGAGTCTCGCGGGTCATGCGCGCGTCGGAGGCCGACGCCTGGGCGAGCAGCGAGTCGTACTCCTGCGGCTCGATGCGGAAGTTGGTGAACGTGGTCGCGCGCTGAATCACGTTCGCGCGTCCGGCCGCGGAGACGACCTGCTGCGCGCCGACTTCATACGGCAGCCAGAGCAGCTCTTTCGGATCGCTCTTCGCGGCGTCCTCGGCGGACAGCGGCTGCCTGGTCTCGCGCGAGAACGGCACGAAGTCGACGCGCTCTTCGTTCGAGAGCACCTCGCCCGTGAGATGCAGCTGGATCATGGAGATGCGCACGCGCGCCCACGTCCGCGCGTCGATCCACACCGTGCCGCGATAGAGCGGCAGGTTGTCCGGCGCGTTCGGAGGCGGCTCGAAGCGCACTTCGTAGGTGCGGTACCCGAGGAGGTCGCTCTGGCGCACCAGCTCGTAGTGGTATTCGTTGGTGAGGTGGATGTCGAGCGGCAGTTGCGTCACCTTCTCCGGCTGGATCAGCGGGAGCTCGGGGATGCGGCCGTACTTCCACTTCACGCCGTTGATCAGGAACTCCGACCAGACCCAGTCGGCGCGCCCCTTCGGATCGGAGAAGTAGTCGCCGGAGATCGCGGCCTCGAGCGAGTCGCCGCCCGTGCCGATGTCGAAGCGCAGCTTGGTGGTGTTGCGCGCGATGTAGCGCGGCTGGATCGACTCCTGATAGGCGTCGTAGGCCTGGTGATTGCGGATCACTTCCTCGACGGAGATCCCGCGCTCGGTGGCGACGCTGATGGTCTCTTTGGTCACATTGCGGTTCGGCTTCTCGGTGTAGTCGACGACGACCGCGTACGGCGTGGTGGTCTTCGGCGAGCCGACCAGGAGGCGGTTGCCTTTGCGGCCGGTGTCGGTGATGTCGCGCTCTCCCACGGCGTCGACGCGCTTCGGCGTCTTGTAGCGGTCGGTCGGCAGCGAGAGGATCGACGGTGCGGCGGCGTCGCCGCGCGGAATGAGCATCGTGCGCAGATCCTCGCCGCGCACGAAGCTGAGCACCGGCATCTCCAGCGCGTTGCCCTTCGCGTCGAGCACGGCGATCTTCGACGTCGAGTCGAAAGCCCAGTCGCCGGTCATGGAGCGGTTGAACTGCGCCAGCGAATTCGCGTCGACAGGCGCGTTCGCATAGGCGCGCGCGGCGCCCGCGCCGAGCGCTTTGGCGAGATCGAAGATCGCGTTCGGCGACTCGATCGCCACGACCGCGAAGATCTTCTTCGACGGATCCTTCTCGGCGAGCAGCCCTGGAGTGGTGCGCGCCTCCGGGGCGCCCTGGTCCACGATGACAGCGTCGAAGTACCCCCCGGCGCCGTTGTCGAACAGCGGCGTCACGTCGCCGCTGGCGACGATCCGCTTCGCGACGTCGAGTCCCTGCGCCGCGACGGCGAGACGCTTGACCGCGTACGCGGCGATGGCCGGCTCCGCGTTCGCGACCGAGACGCCGATGGCGTCGAACGGTCCGTGCGCGCGGGCCCAGTCGATGATGGTTTTGGTGTGCTCTTCGACCTGCAGCAGCGCGTCTTTCTGTGTGTCGATGTCGTAGGAGACGACCAGCGCGACGTCGGCGGGACGGGCCGGCGTCCAGGCGGCGAGGTCGGTTTCGGCGACGCGCGTGAGCGTCGGAATGCCTGCGCCGTCTGCGGCGACGACGCCGACGCAGAGCGTGCATTCCTTCGGCGCATCAGCCGCCGAAAGGGGAAGGACGAAGATTTGCAGTGCGAACAGTACGAACGCGAGTTTTCTCATAGGAACCTCGTGGGCTAAATCGGCGTTTGAAACGCCGCGCGGACATACGAAATTGCCAGTAAAAGGGATCGTTTTTCTCAACCCGGCCTCCGGCGTGAAGTTTCCGCCCGCCGAAGTCGAGGCTTTTCTCGAAGCAGCGGGCGCCGCCGGTCTCGATGTCATCAAAGTGTCACGGGAAGTCGACGTGACGGCGACCGTGCGCGATCACATCAAGCGCGGCACGCGCCTCTTCATCGCCGCCGGCGGCGACGGCACGATCCACCACGTTCTCCAGGCGCTGGTCCACACCGAAGCCGCCCTCGGCGTGATCCCGGTCGGCACCTACAACCACTTCGCGCGCGACCTCGGCATCCCGCTCGACTGGCGCTCCGCGCTGAAGGTCGCGCTCACCGGCGAGCTGCGGCAGATCGATGCCGCGCGCGTCAACGACCAGTTCTTCGTCAACAACCTCTCCATGGGGCTGTATCCGGAGCTCGTCGCGCGCCGCGAGGAGAAGGGACGCGACTACCCGCGCTGGAAGGCGCGCCTCCAGGCCGCGTACATGACGCTGCGCAAGTATCCGCACGTGACCGTCGCCGTGGAGTCGGAACATCACCAGGAGAGCATTCGCACGCATGTGTTCATGGTCTCGAACAACTCCTACGACCTCTCGCGCATCGGCATCCAGGCGCCGCGCGGCAATCTGGAGGAGGGAAGGCTGTCGGTGTACTGGCTGCCGCACACGCCGCGTTTGCAGCTGATGAAGTTCGTGGCCCGCTTCCTGGCCGGCCGCGTCCGCGAGGTGCCGGGCTTCCGCTCGTTTCGCACGCTGCGGATGCGCGTCCAGTCGTCGCGCCCGCACCTGCACGTCGGCGTGGACGGCGAGGTCTTCACGATGCCGACGCCGCTTTCGATTACGATCGTGCCGCAGTCGCTGCTGGTTCGCGTACCGCGTTAGGTTCTATGTCCGGCACTTTTTCGACCGTCCTCGACCCCGAAGTTCAGGCGCTGCTGCGCCGCGAGCAGCGTTTGCTGGTGGAGCTGCGCGAGACGCTCGAGCGCGAGCAGGCCGAGGAGCGCCGGCGCGTCGACGAGCTGATCGCGACGCTCGAGGATCTCTTCACGATCGTGATCGTCGGCGAGTTCAACTCCGGCAAGTCGTCGCTGATCAACACGCTGTTCGGCGAGAAGCTGCGCACCGAGGGACCGATCCCGGTCGACGACGTCGTCTCGGTGCTCCGCTTCGGCGAGCAGGCGTCGCAGCGCAAGCTGTCGGACTTCGTCGTCGAGCAGTTCTATCCGATCGACTTCCTGCGCAACATCACCCTCGTCGACACGCCCGGCACGAACTCGATCGTGCAGCGGCACCAGGACATCACCGAGGACTACATCCCGCGCGCCGATCTCGTGCTGTTCGTGACCTCGATCGACCGCCCGCTCTCGGAGTCGGAGCGGCGCTTCCTCGACTACATCCGCGAGTGGGGGAAGAAGGTCGTCTTCGTGCTGAACAAGATCGACACGAAGAACGACGAGGAGATCGTGCAGGTCGTCGACTACCTCCGCACGAACGTCCGCACGATCTTCGGATTCGATCCGGCGATCTATCCCGTCTCCACGAAAACGCGCGGCGGCTTCGACGCGCTGGAGGACTACATCTTCCGCGTGCTGTCGGAGAAGGAGCGCGTGAAGATCAAGCTCACCGCGCCGCTGGAGACGATCCTCTCGCTGGCGAAGAAGCAGTTCCGGATGATCGAGTCGCGCCGCGAGCTGCTGGCCTCGGACAAGACCCGCATGGACGCGATCACCGACCAGCTCGACCGCGCGCGCGCCGACCTGGTCTCGAACTTCTCGCAGTTCGTGGTGCGCATCGACAACCTGCTGATGGACCTCGAGCGCCGCGGCCTCGAATTCCTCGACCGCTACGTGCGCATCCAGCACGTGATGATGCTGCGCGACGCGTCGCGTTTCCGCGAAGAGTTCGAGCGGCAGGTGTTCCAGGGCTGGAAGGGCTCGATCGACACGACCATCCAGGAGGCGGTGGACTGGCTGGTGCGCGAGAACATGAAGCTGTGGAACGGAACGGTCGACGCGTTCCATCGCCGGGCCGAGACCGACGCGCGCAATGAAGAGGTCATCGGCCGCGTCGGCCGCGAGTTCGCGTACAACCGCGAGGAGGTCTACGCGCGCATGCGCGGCAACGCCGAGCAGCGCCTGGCCTCGTACGACGTGAACGTGGAGAGCCGGCGCATCATCGATCACGCCATGCGCGCCGTCCTGCAGTCCTTCGGCATCGGCGCCGGCGCCCTCGGCCTCGGCTACCTGTTGACCACGGCCGTCAGCAGCACCGCCATCGATGTCACCGGCCTCACCGCCGCGACCATGCTCCTGGTGACGAGCTTCCTGATCCTCCCGTACAAGCGGAGCAAGGCCAAGGACGAGTTCCGCCGGAGAATCGAAGAGATGCGCGGCCAGCTCCGCGACGCGCTCGACCGCGAGTCGACCACCGAGATCGACCGCATGCTCCGCAACATCAAATCCGCCTTCGAGCCCTACCAGCGCTTCTACGCCGCCGAGTCCGAAAAAGTCGAGCGCTTCGCCGCCAAGCTCACCACCATCGAGCAGGAAGCGCGCGAGATCATGGGGCAGATTTAGGGCGGCGGGACGCCGCCCGGCCAGCCGGCGAGGACGCCGGCGTTCCCGGAGCGCCGCCGTCCCGGCGGCTGGTCAGGCGGCGTCCCGCCGCCCGCGTGCTATCCTCGCCTTCCCACACGCGTCCGTCCGTCGCTCTCCCTCCGCGACCGGACATATGCGCCACGACAATTTCATCCCCAGCGTAACCATCAAATCCCGCGGCCGCCTGCCGCACTGGCAGGTCGACGAAGCGGTCTACTTCATCACCTTCCGCCTGCGCGACTCGATCCCTCTCGAAGTCGCGCGAGAGCTATACCTCGAACGCGACCGGATCCTGCGAAGCGTGACCGACAGAGCGCGAGCCGATCGCGCTTTCGGTATCCGGCTCGACACGGAGCTCGATCAGGCTCACGGCTCGTGCATCCTGCGCGAGCATGCCGAGATCGTCGCCAATGCGCTGAAGCACTTCGACCGCTGCCGCTACGAGCTCCACGCCTGGTGCGTGATGCCGAACCACGTGCATGTGATGGTGCACGTCGCCCGCGGTGCGGACATCCCCGCGATCGTTCACTCATGGAAGTCGTTCACGGCGCACAGGATCGATCGCGGAGTGATCTGGCAGCGTGAGTACTTCGATCGTGTGATTCGAAGCCCGGCAGAGTTCAGTGAGACGAGGCAGTACATTCGGGCGAATCCATTTCGTGCGGGGTTGAGGGATTGGCCTTGGATTGGATAGGGCGGCGGGACGCCGCCCGTCCAGCCGGCGAGGACGCCGGCGTTCCGCCGCCTAGCCGTTACTGCAGGTCCTTCACGAGCTGCTGAAATACTGGTGACTGATCGAGGATCGTGCCGCCGATGGCGATGAGCTTGGCGACGTCCGCGGGCGGCAAGCTGAAGTTCGTGCCCATGTCGTTGAACTGCTCGCGCACCGCCGGATCGCCGAGGGCGCTGAACGTCACTTCCATGAAGTAGTACTTCGCCTCGGGAAAGTCGGTCACGCCCGCATCGCGCGCTTCCTTGGCCTCGGTCGCGCGCAGCTTCAGCTCCGAGTTCAGCATCTGAATCGTGTCGAACGAGTAATTGCCGAGCGGCACGCCGGCGGCGTTGCCGATCAGCGCCACGATGTTCGGAGTCTTCTCATGCAGGTCGGCCTTCAGGAGGTGCTCCGTTTTCGCGTTGACGACGATCACCACGACGCGCTTCACGCGCCTCAGGTTGATCAGCCGCAGGACGCTGTAACCGAACACGGGCCTGGTGTCGTTCATCTGCAGCGTATCCTGCGACATGATCGCGTGCGCCGAGCCGCGCAGTCCGATGTTGTCGGCCGTGCCGCCGTCGGAGAGATGCAGGTATGGCCGCTTCGGATCGATGATCGCCGCCAGGTCGCTGCGGAACTTGTAGCGCCACGGATTGATGAGGTAGTCGTTCGACGCCAGCTTGAACCAGGTGCCGGCGTCGTAGCCGCATCCGCCGTTCGCGGCGTAACTGCGCAGCGTGATGGGGGTGAGCGCGGGCGGGATCGCCGATGACGCCGCCACACCCTTCACCACCTTCACCTGGTCGAGATCGGAGCAGATGCCGTCGAACTGCTCCTGCGTGAAGACGAACGGCGAGCCGACGTCGTTCTCGGTGGCGCAGAACATCGTGAACGGCCGTCCGCTCCTCGGCATGTCCGCGAATGTCGCACCCTTGAAGATCCGCTTGTCGTACAGCTCCATCGCCATGTCGATGCGGCTGTAGTACGGCGACAGCAGCTTGAACCAGTTGATCGGATTGAAGAGACCTTTGATCAGCGCGCCCTGGATGTTCTGCTCCAGGAAATTCTTTCGGAGCTCCGGCAGTCCCTCGCGTCCGTGGAGCGCGTAGTACGCCGAGGTGAAGCTGCCGCCGGAAACCGACGAGATGACGTCGACCGCCGCCAGCAGATCGCTCTGGCCGCCCTTGATCGGCGTGGCCGCGAGCTTCTGCAGCACGCCGTAGGCGAGTGCCGCGGCGCGCGTGCCGCCGCCGGAGAACGTGACGATCACGAAGGTGTCGTCATCACGGCCGCCGTCGTTCGTCGTGCCGAAGCGATAGCCGTGTGACGGATCGACCTGCGGCGTCTTGATCCGCGGGTTGACCTCGTAGTGCGCGCATGCCGCGGCGAGGAGGAGGGTGAAGGAGACCGCGATCGGCGCTCTCATTTCTTCTTCGCTTTCTTCGCTTTCTTCGTCGTCGCGCGTTTCGCGGGGGCTTTCTTTTTGGCTTTCTTCCTGGCCCGTTTCGCCTGTGCCGGTGCCGGTTCAGGCGCGATCGAATCCAGGCTCGCATCGGTGGCCATCGGTGCCGCGGCCGGCGTGAATGTGATCGGCATCGGCGCGGCCGGAGTGGTCCCGGTGACGATCTGGTCGATGAACGTCGGCGTGTAATTCAGCGGTTGCCCGAGGTCGAAGCGGTGCGTCCCCTCTTCCACCATCAACACCTGATTGGTGAGTCCGGAGATCGTGTTGTCGATCTCGACACTTCGCGAGCGCGGGAAGAGAACGCGAACGAATTGGGTCATGAGAGCTCCTTATCTGGGGAGTGTAAGGCCCCGGGCGTTTCCCTACCCGTTCGCTATAATCCGCCCCCCATGATCACCGTTCGCATCAAGGACTTACTGAAACACGTTGGCAAGAAGGTCACCGTCAACGGCTGGCTTTATAACAAGCGTACATCCGGGAAGCTGCAGTTTCCGATCATCCGGGACGGCAGCGGCTATCTGCAGTGCGTCGTCTTCAAGAAAGAGGTCTCCGAGGAGACCTGGGGCAGGGTCGAAGAGGTCACGCAGGAGTCGTCGGTGCGGGTCACCGGGACGGTCCGCGAGGAGCCGCGCGCGCCGGGCGGCGTGGAGCTCGGCGTGGAGTCGTTCGAGATCCTGCAGCTCGCGCAGGAGTATCCGATCACGCCGAAGGAGCACGGCACGGCGTTCCTGATGGACCTGCGCCACCTCTGGCTGCGCTCCTCGAAGCAGCACGCGATCCTGCGCGTGCGCAACGAGCTCGAGAAAGCGATCCGCGATTTCTTCTACGACCGCGACTTCGTCCTCATCGATTCGCCGATCCTCACCGCGAACGCGGCCGAGGGGACGTCCACGCTGTTCGAGACCGACTACTTCGGCGAGAAGGCCTACCTCTCGCAGTCGGGGCAGCTCTACCTCGAGCCGGCGGCGGCGGCGTTCGGGCGCGTCTACTGTTTCGGCCCGACGTTCCGCGCGGAGAAGTCGAAGACCCGCCGCCATCTGATGGAGTTCTGGATGGTCGAGCCGGAGGTCGCGTTCCTCGACTTCGAGGGGTTGCAGGACCTCGCCGAGGAGTATGTCGAGTACCTCGTCGGCCGCGTCCTCGAGCGCTGCCAGGAAGAGCTGAAGACCCTCGAGCGCGACATCTCGAAGCTCGAGAACGTGAAGCGCCCCTTCCCGCGCATCACCTACCGCGACGCGATCGAGGTGCTGAAGAAGAACGGCATCGAGGCGAAATTCGGCGACGACTTCGGCGGCGACGAGGAGACGATCATCGCCAACTCATTCGACAAGCCGGTGATGATCTCGCGCTATCCCGCATCGATCAAAGCGTTCTACATGCAGCCCGACCCGAACGACTCCTCGCTGGCCCTCGGACTCGACATGATCGCCCCTGAAGGCTACGGCGAGATCATCGGCGGCTCCCAGCGCATCCACGACCACGACTTCCTCCTGGCGCGCATCAAAGAGCACAACCTCCCGGTCGAGGCCTTCCAGTGGTATCTCGACATCCGCAAGTACGGCACCTTCCCCCACTCCGGCTTCGGCATGGGAGTTGAGAGAGTCGTGGCATGGCTGTCGGGAGTGCCGCATTTGAGGGAGACGATTCCTTATCCGAGGATGTTGAATCGGATTTATCCGTGAGGTTGCCCGGTCACCCGGTCACCCGGTTGCCCGGTAGAGGCGCAAGGCGATGACGGAGCTGCCGGGAGACCGGGAGACCGGGAGACCGGGCAACCACGGCACGACGCTCCGCGTCGTGCCGTTGGGCGGTCTCGGCGAGATCGGCATGAACCTCATGGTCTACGAGCTCGCCAATGAGGCGATTCTCGTGGACTGCGGGATGATGTTTCCGGACGCGGCCACGCTCGGCGTCGACGTGATCGTGCCGGACATGACGTATCTGTTCGAGAACGCGTCGAAGATCAAGGCGCTGTTTCTCACGCACGGGCACGAAGATCACATCGGGGCGGTGCCGTTTCTCGTGGAGCGGGTCAAGTTGCCGGTTTACGGGATGCCGCTCACGCTCGGCTTCGTGGCCGACAAGTTCGAGGAGTTCGGCATCGACGACATCGAGCTGCGCTCGATCATGCCGCGAGACGTCGTCGAGATTGGCGGCTTCCGCGTCGAGGCCATCCGGGTCACGCACTCCATCGTCGACGCCCTCGGATACGCGATCACCACTCCCGCCGGCACGGTCATCCACACCGGCGACTTCAAGATCGACCACACCCCGATCGACGCCAAGCCGACCGACCTCGCGCGCTTCGCGCACTACGGCGAGGAAGGCGTGCTGCTCCTGGTCAGCGACTCCACGAACGCACTCGTGCCCGGCCACTGTCCGTCCGAGCGTACCGTCGGCGGCGCGCTCGACCGCGTCTTTGCAAATGCGTCAGGCCGGATCATCGTGACCACGTTCGCGTCGCACATCCACCGCGTGCAGCAGATCATCGACCTGGCGCGCAAGTTCCGCCGCAAGGTGCTGCTGGTCGGCCGCTCGCTCGTCGACAACGTCGAGACCGCGGAGCGCCTCGGGTACCTGAAGATTCCCCGCGAGGCACGCGCGCCTTCCGCCGATCTCAATCCGCGCGACCTCATCATCCTCACCACCGGCACGCAGGGCGAGCCGTCGTCGGCGCTCTCGCGCATGGCCATCGGCGAGCACAAGCAGGTGTCGATCGAGAAGGGCGACGTCGTGGTCATCTCCGCGCGCACGATTCCCGGCAACGAGCGCGCAGTCGCGCACGTGATCGACAATCTCTACCGCCGCGGCGCGGACGTCGTGCATCACGAGCAGCCCGACGTGCATGTCTCGGGACACGCGTGCCAGGAAGAGCTGAAGCTGATGCTCAACATCACGCGGCCGAAGTTCTTCATTCCGATGCACGGCACGCTGCGCCATCTGATCCATCACGCGCGGCTGGCGAAGGAAGTGGGTGTGCCGCACGGCGTGGTCATCACCAACGGGCAGGTCGCGGAGATCGACGGCGACGACGTGCACGTGCTCGAGGAGCGCGTGCCGCAGGGGAAGGTGTTCATCGACGCCGAGGCGGAGGAAGTGCCGGAAGTCGTCGTCCGCGACCGCCAGCATCTCGCCGAGGATGGATTCGTGATCGCGGTCGTCGCGGTGGACAGCAACGGGAAACTGATCCGCGATCCCGAGATCATCACGCGCGGCCTGGTGCACGTCGACGCCAGCCAGGAGATCCTCGCCGAGGTGCAGAGAATGCTCATTGGCATGTTTGACGAAAGTCCCGCCGACGAGCTGCGCGATCCGGATCTGCTGCACGAGAAGATGCGCGCATTGCTGAAAAGATATTTCAGGAAGAGTATGGGCCGGCGGCCAATGATTCTGCCGGTCATTTGGGAGATGTGAGCAACCCAGCAACTATGTCCATCATCGAAGCAATCGTTCTTGGTCTCGTCCAGGGTTTGACCGAATTCATCCCCATCTCCTCCACCGGCCATCTCAAGCTCGTGCCCGAGCTGCTCGGGTGGGGCGATCCCGGCGCGGCGGCGTCGGCGGTGATTCAGTTCGGGACGATCCTCGCGGTGATCATCTACTTCTTCCGCGACATCATCCGCCTGACGGTGGGCTTCTTCCGCGGCCTCGTCGCGCGGAAGATGTTCGAGGATCCCGACTCGCGCGAGGCGTGGTACGTGATCTTCGCCACCATCCCGATCATCGTCCTCGGCGTCGTGCTCAAGGACTTCATTCACGGTGTGTTTCGCAGCACGTGGGTAGTGACGTTCCAGCTCGTGTTCATCGCCGTGCTCATGCAGGTCTCCGAGGCGTATGCGCGGAGGCGAGGGTTCCGCGCGCGTGAGGACTTCAACGCGAAAGACGCCTGGGCGATGGGCTTCGGGCAGTGCATCGCGCTGATCCCGGGGTCGTCGCGCAGCGGCTCGACGATCATGACCGCGCTCTTCCGCCGCATCCCGCACGAATACGCCGCGCGCTTCTCGTTCATCATGAGCATCCCGGCGATCACCGCCGCCGGCGTGTACGAGCTGCTCTCCGAGCGCGAGCACCTGGCCACCATCGGCGCGACGCCGATCATGGTCGCGATCGTGGTCGCGTTCATCTCCGGCTGGGCGTCGATCTGGTTCCTGCTGCGCTACCTGCGCACGCACACCACGCACATCTTCATCTACTACCGCTACGCTCTCGGGGCGATCCTGGCGGTGCTGCTTCTGACATCATGTTCGGCGATGCCGCCGTCGACGCAGCCCTCGCGTTATCTCGCCCTCGGCGACTCCTACACGATCGGCGAGAGTGTCGCACCGGAGGAGCGGTTTCCGAATCAGCTCGCGCGGACGCTGTGGGCGGGCGGGACGCCCGCCCCCCAGATCATCGCGAAGACCGGCTGGACGACCGACGAATTGAATGCCGCGATCGACGCCGCCGATCCCAAAGGCCCGTTCGACCTGGTCACGCTCCTCATCGGCGTCAACAATCAATATCGCGGCCGCAGCGCGGATGAATACCGCACGCAGTTCGTGGCGCTGCTGCAGCGCGCGATCGGCTTCGCGGGCGGCAACGCACAGCACGTGATCGTGGTCTCGATCCCCGACTGGGGCGTCACGCCGTTCGCGGAGGGCCGCGACCGCGCGAAGATCGCGCGCGAGATCGATCAGTTCAACGCCATCAATCGCGAGGAAGCGGCACGCGCCGGCGCGAAGTGGGTCGACATCACGCCGATCTCGCGCGGCAACGATCCCGCGCTCGTCGCCGGCGACGGACTGCACCCCACGGGTAAGCAGTACGCCGAGTGGGTGAAGGCGATCGCCAAAGTGTCATCCTGAGCCGCGCAGACGGCGAAGGATCTTCTTAGTTCGAATGCACCGGCGCTTTGCCGGTGGCGAGATAGTCGCGCAGGATCTGCATGCGGTGCGGGATGAAGACCTGGCTCATCGCACCGGAGATCGCGAAGCGCGATGCCGGGCCGCCTTCGCCCGTGATGATCTGATCCTCCGTCACTTGCTGGAAGTCGCGAATCGCGAGCGGGAAATTGATTCCGTCGCCGACAGGGATGCCGCCGAAGTGGCAGCCGGCGCAGTTCTGCGTGATCACGCGCGTCAGAATCAGGTTCGCGCCGAGGGTGCTGCCGGCCTTGCGCGACTCCGCCTCGATCGCGTCGCGGAACGCCAATCCCGCCGTCGTCGAGAGTCCCGCCGTGAACGCGCCGACGAATGAAGGCTGTTCGTCCTCGAGCGTCGGCTGCGTATCCGGCACCAGAAACTGCGCGGGGATGTTGAGCGTGTAGAGGTTCACGTTCGGGATCACCAGCGTCTTCACCTGCTTCACGAAGTCTTCGCGGAACGCGACCGCCTGCGGCGTCGTCACGTGCGCGTCGAACAGTCCGCCGAAGACCGTGTTCTCCAGCACGTCCGGCTTCATGTACAGCTTGCAGCTCGATGCGGAGCCGCATTCGCGGATCAGCCGGTACTGAAAAAAGTGCAGCAGATTCTGAGGAGCGGTCAGCTGCAGCGTTCGGATGCCCGCGGGCGCGATGTGGTAGTTGTCGGGATCGAAGACCGGCGCGAAGCCGTCGAGGCCTTCGAAGAAGAACTGCTCGAGCCGCACGCGCCGCTCGTCGCGTGAGGCGATGCCGCTCAGGTCCGCCCAGAACTGGGCGACCGGACGGCAGGAGGCGAGGTCGCCGCTCGGATCGGGATTCGGCAGCGCGGCCTCGAAGATCACGTGGAACGTGTCCTGCGGCGCGCCGCGCTTCAGCGCGTACGCGATGCGGTATTGGCCGCAGTTCGCGCCGGTCGCCTGATCGAAGCGGTTCGTGATCGCGATCGGAATGAGCTCGTCCGGCTGAAACGGCGCGTTCGCGAGAAAGCCGCCGTCCGCGGGACAAGCCTGCTGGAATCCGTTCAGCGACGGCTTGCCGTTGGTCATCTCGTCATTGCAGTGCGGCATCGACGCGTCGAGTCCCGGCTTCGGGTTCTGCGTGTCGAACCACTGCCGGAACAGCTTCTCCGCGGTCATGCCCGGAACGTTGCTGCGCGCGACCAGCGCGTCGAGCACGCGCTCGAACCGGAAGGGCGCGAGCGTCACCCGGTCGGTGATCGCGAACGAGCGCTCCAGATTCAGCACCGGGATCGGATTCGTCGATCGCACCGAACGGCGCCGCGCCGCGCCGGTGAGGAGACAGAGCGAGAGCAGGGCGCAGACCGCGATCGATAGGTTCCGCATAGTTATTATTATGCATTGATTCAGGCTTGCGGCAATCGGGGGACAATAGCCGGATGCAGAGTTACGCCAGTCACCGCCGCTACTACTGGCCCTATCACTTCGTCGCCACCCCGATCCTCGCCGTCAACCTGATCTGGCGCATCGTGGTCGTCGTGCGCTGGTGGTCGTGGACCAACCTCTGGGAAGTGATCGTCGCGATCGCCCTGATCGCGCTCCTGGCGTCGGCGCGCGTCTTCGCGGTCGTTCTTCAGAACCGTCTCATCCGCGCGGAAGAGCGCGCGCGATTGCGCGAGCTCGTCCCGGGCGCGGACCTCGGGCGCTACTCGACGTCGCAGCTGGTCGCGATGCGCTTCTGCGCTGATGAAGAGCTGCCCGAGCTCGCGCGGATCGTCGCCGATGAAGACTTGCGAAGCCGCGAGGCGATCAAGAAGCGCATCCGCAACTGGCGCCCGGACACTCTCCGCGTCTGAGTCAGTCCGAGAGCACCTGGACTTCGGGGATGTTGCGGTACTTCTCCGCGAAGTCGAGGCCGTAGCCGATCACGAACTGCGGATCGATGCTGAAGCCGACGTAGTCGGGCGCGAACGGCACCTTGCGCGCCTTCGGCTTGTCGAGGAACGCCGCCGTCTTCACCATCGCCGCGCCGCGGCTTTCGATGTAGTTGTTCACCTCGCGGATCGAGAGGCCGCTGTCGATGATGTCCTCGACGATCAGCACGGCCTTGCCGCGCATGTCCAGCTGCGGCTCCTTGAGGATCGTCACCACGCCCGACGAATACTTCTCGTTGCCGTAGCTGCTGATCTGGATGAAGTCGAGGGCGATGTCGAAGGGGAGGTTGCGCACCAGGTCCGCGCAGAAAAACATCGCGCCCTTGAGCACGCAGAGCGCGATCGCGTCGGTGCCCGTGAAATCCGCGCTGATCTCCTTCGCCATCTCGGCCACGCGTGCGTCGATGCGGTCCCTGCTGATTAACGTCGTCTGTGCCATTCGTGCCAGAATCATAGCATCGGGGTATCCAGGTGGCCGTCGCTGAAACTCTGTCGCTGGAAGCGCGTTGCGAGCGCATTTCCGACCGCCTCAAGGCGGCCTGGACGTCGCACCAGTTCGTGGCCGGCGCGTACCACCACTTCCTCGCCGCGCCGCTGCCGTACGACGTCGACTTCACGCGGGTCTATGACCGCACGCGCGAGCTGGCGGCGACGATCGACAGCGGCAGGCTCGTGGCCTCGATCTCCGCGGTCACGGATCTCGAAATCGCTCTCGACCGCATCACCCGCGATCTTCTGAGCGCCGACGACGCCATCAGTCCGTCGCTGCTGCGCCGCTTCTTCGAGAAGCTCAAGCGGCAGGAAGACACGATCATCGAGTACCTGATCAAGTTCTATCTGTACGCCGACGCGGTCGAAGCCGACCGCCGCGACAAGCTGGACTTCCTCTTTACCCGCCTCGGCGAAGACTTCAACGCCCCGCGCGGCGAGTTCTCGGTGCGCGAGTCGCTCGAGCTGCGCCAGCGCATCATCCCGCTGGTCGGGCTGCTGCGCGTCGCCGGCGCGCCGCGCGACGAGGTCGTGCGCGTCATCCGCGCCGTCCGCTCGATGCGCGACGACGTCGCCTCGGCGGTGAAGTTCGACGATCTCACCGAGCGCAATCTGCTCAAGGACGCCCGCACGTTCAAGCATCGCGTCGGCGATCTCTTCTTCGATCCCGACGTGCTCCTGGCGATCATCGAGCTCAACGTCGCGTCGAAGAACCGCTTCATCCGCCTCTATCACGGCGAGGAGCAGCGCATCGTCGAGGACTCGGCGAAGCTGATGGAGCACGGCGACGCCATCGAGCGCAACTTCGGCGAGGCCAATCCGGCGCTGATCGAAGAGATCGCCCGCTTCCGCGAGTTCAAGGAGCGCTTCGACACGCTGCGCGCGCAGTCGAACATCAAGCACCACGTGGTCGCGCATCTCAAGGCGAGCATGAACAACATCCTCGCGCAGCTCGACCGCGGGCTCGACGTCGAGGAGGAGCCGCCGCCCGAGCCGCCGGCGCGCTTCTACGACGAGACGCGGCAGGTCGAGGATGTGACGGCGCGCTTCGGCCGCGGCGAGCCGCTGCTCGACTTCCTCGTGCGCATCGGCGCGGCGATCGATACGGGCGAGGCGGCGCAGCTGCGGCTCGAGCCGTGGGAGACCGCCGCCTACGAAAAACTGTTTGGGCGCCGCCCGCCTGATTCCGAAGATGACGGCGAGGACCTCTGGGTGCTGCACGTCCGCGCGGCCGCGCTGCGCATCAAGGTCGACGAAGAGGCCACGATCATGGCCACCGCGATCGCGGCCGGCGTACGCCCCGAGGCGCTGCTGCTGGGGCGCGCGAAACAGAGCCTCGACCTCGCCAAGGAGCTCGACGCGCTCTTCGCCGACCTGCTGCAGGAGGCGGTCTACTACTCGAACCGCCAGATCATGCACCAGCTCTACCGCTCGCGATTTCGGCTGCTCCGTGGCTTCTCCGGCCTCTGGTTGATTTACGATCGCGGCGCATGAAGCTCTATCGCTACCTCCACGACGGCCGCATTCTCGAGTCCTCCGACGTTCCCGCGGGCGCGCCACTCCTCGCGCCGGTGACGCCGACGAAGATCGTCTGCGTGGGACGCAACTACGCCGAACACGCCAAGGAGCTCGGCAACGAAGCGCCGTCCGAGCCGATCATCTTTCTCAAGCCGCCCAGCGCGCTGCTCGATCCCGAAGGGACGATCGTGAGGCCGCCGATGTCGCAGCGCGTCGACCACGAGGGCGAGCTGGCGATCGTGATCGGCCGCGAGGCGAAGAACGTGAAGGCCGCCGACTGGCGCGACTACGTCCTCGGCTTCGCCTGCGCCAACGACGTCACCGCGCGCGATCTCCAGAAGAAGGACGTCCAGTTCACGCGCGGCAAAGGCTTCGACACCTTCTGCCCGATCGGCCCCTGCATCGAGACCGAGCTCGACGTCTCGAACCTGCGCCTCACCGTGCGCGTGAACGGCGAGACGCGCCAGGACGGCTCGACCTCGCAGATGATTTTCTCGTGCGGCTTTCTCGTCGAGTTCATCACCGCGATCATGACCCTCTTGCCGGGCGACGTGATCCTCACCGGCACGCCGGCCGGCGTCGGCCCTCTGAACGCCGGCGACGTCGTCGAAGTCGAGATCGAAGGAATCGGCGTCCTGCGCAACCATGTGGCGTGACGAGCTCACGCGCCGCTTTCCGGCGCTGGCGACGCTCGGGCCGAATCACTACGTCGCCGGCGGGGCGATCCGCGATCTGCTCCTCGGCCGCGAGCCCGCCGACGTCGACGTCGCCTGCCTCGATCCTCTCGCCTCCGCGAAGACGGTCAGCGCGAAGGTGATCCGTCTCGGCGATCAGGAGCATCTCAGCGCGTACCGCGTCGTGCTGCCCGGGCATGTCTACGACTTCGCCGCGCTTCTCGACGGCAATATCGCCGACGATCTCGCGCGCCGCGACTTCACGGTCAACGCCATGGCCGTCGATCTCTCGAACGGCGCGCTGCTCGATCCGCACGGCGGGCAGAAAGACGTCCAGGATCGCGTCGTGCGCATGGTCCACGCTGAAAACTTCGACGACGATCCACTGCGCAAGCTGAAGGCCGTGCGCATGGCCGTGAAGTACGGCATGACCATCGACGACGCGACCGTCGCCGCGATCCGCGAGCGCGCGCACAAGCTGACCAGCGTCGCGAAGGAGCGGGTGATGTACGAGCTGTCCGTTATCTTCTCGGCGGACGCGTTTCGCAAAGCCGTGGAGCTGCTGCATCGCACGGCGCTCGATGCAGTCCTCGGGCTCCGCACGGGAGAGTTCCACGCCGACGACGTCTCATTCGCCGGCGCGCTCGCGCTCCTCGGCGGCGATCACTGGGGCTGGAGCCATGCCCTGCTGCGCGACGTTCACGCGCTTCGGAGCCTCGTCGACGATCACGACCGCATCGCGCTCTACGACGCCGGCGAACCGGTCGCGCGTCAGCTGCCCGGCGTGTTGCGCGCCCTCGGCCGCGACGACGCGCTGGACATGCCCGACTTCTCGATTCGTGCGCTGCTCGACGGCAACGAGATCGGGATGGAGCCGGGACCGGAGCTCGGCCGCGTGAAGCGCGCGCTGGTCGAAGCCCAGGTGCGCGGTGAGGTAAAAACGAAGGACGAGGCGCGCGCGTTCGTCGCGCGTCTTACTTCGTCAACCTGACGTCCACCTCACCGAAGGTCGTGTGCACGTTCACGTGGCCGCGCCCGGCCGCGTTGTAGAAGTGGGTCGTGCCCGGGAAGAGCCCCTCGCGGTTGATGATCTCGGTGCCGAGGTTCGTGCGCACCTCGCCGATGCGGCAGGAGGCGTTGAGCTCGCGCACGCTGGAGCGCGGCACGGCCACGTCGATCTCGCCGGCGTTCAGATCGATGTCGATGTCGCCGAAGTGGCCGGCCATGTCGATCTCCCCGGCGTGCGTCTCGAACTTCACATCGATGCCCTGCGGCAGATCGAGCTTCACGTCGATGCCGGTGAACTTCCTGGCGCGCCAGCTCTGCGCGTTGCGGCCGAACTTGCGGCGCACCACGGCCTCGGCGCCGTTGACGACGATCTCCACGCTGGTGTCGTCGACGACCTTCTGCGCCCAGATGCGCTCGCGCTGGCCGTCGTAGTCGCGCGAGGCGACGCCGGCGACGACGATGTGATTCGCCGATCCGTTGCGCACGGTGAACTCGCCGAAGGGGATGTCGATGACGACGCGCTGCACCTGTCCGCGCGGCGCCGAGGTTTGAAAGGAGTGTTCTGCATCGTCAGCGGCGGCGGCGGTCGCGGCGAGGAGCAGGGCCGCGGAGAGAGCAATCGTGGTTCGCATGATCTGAAGTTACGTCCGGTTCAGTCGAAAGTTGCGCGCAAAAGACGTCAGGCCGGCGAAATGCCGGCCTGACGAATACGACTCCCCAAAAAATTCGGTGATGATCGCTTATTTCTTCTTCGCGGTCTTCTTGGCGCCGCCCTTCTTCGCCGCGGCCTTTTTCTTAGCAGCCATTAGTGCTCACCACCTTTCATGCCGTACGGGACCTCCCGGTCGCGCTTCTTGGGCATAACACGCCGGATCGCTCCGGCTGACTTGATTACGTGGGAAGCGGGGGAGAGAGCGGAGAGACGGGTTTCGATGGCCTGCGACAGAAGTGAAGTTGCGTTCTCGTTTCTGGCGATCATCGTTTTGCTGTATCGAAAAATAGAATCCTTAAACGATATTGTCAAGCATTTGTTTATGAAAATCTAAATGAGAACGCGTTGTTCCACGGTGTTCCACGCGTTCAGACGGCGCGATAGGCGATCCGAGTGAGCATCGCGCAGCGCTTCCAGGTGAACGAACGCGCGCGTTCGACGCCCCGCGCGGCAAGCTCCGCGCGCAGTTCTTCGTCGCGCGCGACGCGCAGCATCGCGCGCGCCAGCGCATCGGCATCGCGCGCGTCGACGTGCAGCGCCGCGTCGCCGGTGATCTCGACCAGCGCCGCCGCGTTCGACGTGATCACCGCCGCGCCGCTGGCCATCGCCTCCGCGGCCGGAAGTCCGAAGCCCTCTTCGATGCTCGGCATCACCAGCGCGATCGCGGAGCGGTAGAGCGACGCCAGCGTCTCGACCGGCACGAACCCGCGGACGTCGACGCCGTCGATTCCGCGGTAGCGCTCGAACACCGCGCCCACCAGCACCAGCCGCACGTCGAGCTCGCGCCGCACGCGCGCGAACGCATCGATGAGCGTGCCCACGTTCTTGTGCGGCTTGTCGTTCCCAACGAACAAAAAGTGGAGCGGCGGCCGCTCCCGGCCGCCGGCGGCCGAGGCGGCCGCCGCTCCACCATTAAAAATCTCATCGATGCCATTCGGCGTCACCACGACCTTCGCTCCGAATTCGCGCGCCAGCTCCGCCGCCACGCTCTCGCTCACCGTCAGCACGCGCGCCGCCTTGCGCACCGCGCGGCCGATCATCGTCCGCGCGTACAGGCGCTGCATCGGATTCCGGCGATGGAGGTGAATGAGATCGTGAATCGTGACCACCACCGGCACGCGCGTGAACGGCACGACGTAGTGCGGCGCATGGAAGACATCGAGCCGCGCGCGGTCGGCGGCGCGTCCGACGGCGACGAGCTCGCGCACCGAGTAGTGCGGCGCGTCGACGACCACGTGCTCCACGCCGCCCGGCAGCGAAGCGCCCGCGGGCGCGAAGGCGACGTACTCCTCGCCGCCCCCGAGCTCGATCAGCGCGCCGAGGAGGCCGCGGATGTAAGTCCCGATCCCGAAGTCGGCAATCTTCCTCGCGTCGATCCCTACGCGCATCGCAGCAGCTCCGTCATCGTCTGCGCGCCGCGGTCCCAGTTCCAGAGGCGCGCGCGCTCGGGGCCGCGTGCGCGCAGTTCGCGGCGCAGCGCGGCGTCGCCGAGGACGCGGGTCAGCGCCGCGCGCAGTGCGTCGACGTCGTTCGGGGGCACCAGCACGGCCGCGCCTTCCGCGTACTCCGGAATCGCGCCGACCCGCGTCGCGATCACCGGCGCCCCGCACGCCATCGCCTCCAGCGGCGGGATCCCGAACCCCTCGTAGTGCGACGGATACACGAACGCGCGCGCGTGCCGGTACAACTCACGCAGCCGCTCGCGGGACACGTAGCCTGTGATTTCGGGTCCTGTGGAGCGGCGGGCTCTTAGCCCGCTGTCCTCGTTTCGGCGGGCTGAGAGCCCGCCGCTCCACAGGGACGGGTGACCCCAACCTGCGTCTCCGCAGAGGATCAGACGCGTTCCCGGCGGCCACGCGGCGAGCAGATCGGGCAACCCCTTCCTCGGCTCGAGTGTGCCCGCGTAGAGGATGTAGTCCTCCTCCTCGCCCTCGGGCGAGAAGAACGCGTCGACTCCATTCGGCACGATCTCCAGCTTCGACGCGTGCACGCCGAAGCCGCGCATCGCCTCGTCTGCGACCGCGCGCGAGACGCACGCCACGCGCGAGGCCTTCTCCAGGCTCGCGCCGATGAAGAGGTTGAAGGAGAGGATCGTCTTCAGCCGGTGCCGGCCGGGCATCGTGATCGAGGTGAAGTCATGAAGCGTGGAGACGCAGGGGAGCTTCGACGTGAGAGGCAGGGTTCCGTGGGGGCCCCAGAGGACGTCGCCGTCGATGCGCGGGAGTTGTGTTTGCTGCCAGAGGACGCCGAGCGATGAACGATGAACGATGAACGATGAGCGATGGAGGTCGGCGCGGTCTTCGATTTCTCTGTGGGACGCGATGATCGTCTCGAACGGGAGCCGCCGCGCGATCTCGGCTGTGTGCACGCCGATGCCGGTGCGGTTGCCGATGAGCGGGCGCCCGTCGATGACGAGTTTCATTCCGCCGCTCTTCGTAACACATCCAGCGTCTTCTCGCCCGCGGCGTCCCACCGGAACTCGGCGGCGCGCGCACGGCCGCGCGCCGCGAGCTCTTCGCGCAGCGCGCTGTCGCTCAGCACGCGCCGCAGCTGCGACGTGAGCGCTTCGACGTCGCCGGTCTCGAAGTAGAGCGCCGCATCGCCGCCGATCTCCGGCAGCGACGAGGAGCGCGCGGCGATCGACGGAATGCCGTGGCGCATCGCCTCCAGCAGCGGGAAGCCGAAGCCTTCGTAGATCGACGGGAACACGAACGCCTCCGCGCGCTCGTACGCCGTCGCGAGCTGCGACGGCTTCAGGTAATCGAGATGCACGATCCCCGTTTTGCGCAGGCGCGGCAGGATCGCCTCCGATTTCCATCCCACTTTTCCGACCACCACCAGCGAGACGGCGGGATCGTTCAAGCGCTCGTAGGCGGAGATCAGGGTGCCGAGGTCCTTGCGCGGCTCGATGGTGGAGACGAAGAGGATGTAGCGCGAGGGGAGTCCCTCGATCGGCTCGGCGGGCGGCGCGGGTGCGAGGCCGGAGTGGATCGCGACCGCGCGCGAGGGATCGACGCGATAGAACTCGAGCAGATCGCGACGCGTCGACTCCGAGACGCAGATGATCGCGTCCGCGAGCGCGACCTCGCGCGCCATCTCCCGCTCGAGATTCTCCAGCGTCTCCTTCTGCAGCAGCTCCGGGAAGCGCTTGTAGGTCAGATCGTGAATGGTGATCACGCGCCGGCGCGCGATCGCGCCGTGGAGGCGCGGCAGGAAATAGTTCGCGCCGAAGAAGACGTCGCAGTCGGACAGCGCGAGCCAGGCGACGTATCCCGCCGCCGTCATCGGCCGCATCGCGTTGCGCCACCCCAGGCCGCGCAGATCGAACGTGCAGAGCCGGGCGTTCGGCGGGATGTCCGCGTGCAGCGCCGGACCGTAGTCGGTCACGCGCGCGTCGCCGAAGAGCAGCAGCTCGACGTCGTCGTGCCTGGCCAGCTCGTGAAGCACGAAGTAGAGATACCAGCCGACGCCGGTGAGGGGCTCGTAGAACGGGCGGATGTCGACGCCGACCCGCAGCTTGCGCTCGCGATGCGCCGCCGCCCGCCACGCCCGGCGCGCGCGATCCGCGAGCGCATGGCGTAGAGTGTGAAGGACGATCCGAACCGCCGGCACCAGCGACATCGGCGCGCGATAGTAGCGCAATGCGTACGTTCATCATCATCCTCGGGATCATCGCCGTGCTGCTCGGCGCGGTCGTGCTCTACCTCGCGCTGACCACGCCCGGCGAGTCGGTGCCGGTGCGTTTTCCGCTCGGCGCGTCGCAGCGCGCGCTGGTCGCGCGTGTCCCCGCGTCCGCCGACGCGTTCGCGCTGATTCCCACCGCCGCGCTGCTGCAGCGCAAGCTACTCGCGAATCCGGTCACGCGCGACGCCATCGAGCGCTGGGTCTCCGAGCACGACGTCCCGCGGCCCTGGCTGATCGGCGGCGGCGACGCCGTCCTCTGGAGACAGGACAAAAAAGTCAGCTACGCCATCCGCCTCGACCCCTTCCGTGCCTTTCTCGTGCGGCTCTGGCTGATGTCGTCGACCGACGCCGTGGGTGTGTGGGATGGACGAATGTTCGTGATCGGCAATGCTGGATCGCCGATGGGCGAGGGCGCCGCGGACGCCTTGCTCGCGGCGGCGAACGGGCTGCCGCAAGGCGATGTGTTCGTGGTCCAGCGCGACCGCACGCGCGGGGTGTTCCCGCCGATCGGGCGCCCGGCGGTGACCAGCGTGAGCGTGACGCCGCAGGAGATCGTGATCGTTTCGAGAGGGGGGCGGGCCTCCGGCCCGCCTGGCGGACGGGACGTCCGCCCCCCGAAACACCCGAAAGGCGCGTTGCTTTCCGCGTCATTCGCGACACCGCCGCGCATCCTCGACGACGTCCAGCGCCTCCTCGGCACCAACATCTCGGCGCTCCTCGGCGGCGGCGGCTCGATCGCGCTCTACGACATCGACGCCGGCACGCTCCTCCCGCGTCCCAAGGGCGTCATCTCCATCCCCGCGAGTGACCAGGCCCGGGCCGCGATGCAGGACATCACCCGCGTCGCCCAGGTCGTGGGCGAGACCCGCGACACCGGCAGCGAGCTCCTGGTCTCGTTCGACCGCGAGAGCATGCCCCTGTATCTAAAGGATGCGTTTCAGCCCGCGCCGTGGCCGGCGACCAGCTGGTCCCTGCGCCTCGACGCCCCCCGCCTGACCCCGATCCTCGAGCAGCTCGGCGACAACCGCGGCCTCCGCCTCGTCGCGCCGCGCCTCCACCGCGCCGCCCGCGACCTCCGCCGCTGGATCGGCGCGCTCCGGCAGGCCGAATCGGTCGAGGCGACCGATTCCGTCTCCGGCGGATTCGAGGAATTGCGCGTGCGCATTGCATCGAAATAGATTTACGGCCCGGCCGGGTTACGGGGACGGCCTAAATGAACGACCTCATCGAATTCGACGTCATCGACGAGCACGGACCGCAAACGTACCGTGGCACGTACGACGTCCCTGCGAATGAGCTCGAGCGCGTCGAGCTGGAAAGCCTCGGCGGCGCGAGCATCGAGACCACCGTTCGGGAAGGCGATACACCCGGCGAATACGTCGCCGACGGGACCGCGAGCTTCACCGCCGATCTCGTCTGCTCGCGCTGTCTCGAGCCGTATCCGTTTGCGAACACGTCCACGTTTCACGTAAGATTTCTCCCTCGTCCCGAGATCACCGAAGAAAACGAAGAAGTCGAGATCACCGATGCGGAAGAGCTCGACGTCGAGTTTTACTCGGAACGAACGATCCCTCTGCGGCACCTCGCGCTGGAACAGATCCAGCTCTCGATTCCGATGAAGCCGTTGTGCGACGAGAGCTGTCTCGGTTTGTGTCCGCAGTGCGGCGCGAACCGTTCCCGCGAGGCGTGCTCGTGCGAGGCGTCGATCGTGGACGAGCGTTGGGATGCCCTGAAGGGCATTCGCGACGAGCTGTCGAAAAAGAAAAACGTTTAAGGAGCTTCAACGATGCCGAATCCCAAACGCCGCCATTCCAAGGCCAGAACCCGCACGCGCCGCGCGCACGACTTCCTCGAGCAGAAGTCGATCTCGACCTGCCCGCAGTGCCACGAGGCCAAGCTGCCGCACCGCGTCTGCCCCAAGTGCGGCTATTACAAGGGCCGCGAAGTCATCGTCACGAAGGACGTTCTCTAGTCCGTCGCTGGTGATGGCTGGCGATGCCGTAGCCACGCCTCGTTGTACCGTCGCACTGGATGCGATGGGCGGAGATCACGCGCCGGACGAGATCGTCAAGGGCGCGCTGCTCGCCGCTGCCGAATATCCCGGAGTCGAGATCCTTCTCGTCGGCCGCGAAGAAGTGCTTCGCGAGAAGCTCGGCGCGAACGTTCCGCCGCAGATCTCGATCGCCGACGCGCGCGAAGTCGTCGACATGACCGACAACGCGCTCGCCCCGCTGCGCCGCAAGCGCAACTCATCGGTGCGCGTCGCCGCGAATCTCGTCGCCGAGGGGAAAGCGAACGTGATGGTCTCCGCGGGCCACACCGGCGCCGCGATGACGTCCGCGTACAAAGTCCTCGGCACGATCGAGGGCGTGAATCGCCCGGCGCTCGCCGCGATTCTTCCGAGCGCGAGCGCGACCGGACTCACGGTCATCCTCGACGTCGGCGCGAACGTCGACTCGAAAGCCGCCACTCTCCGCGAGTTCGCGGTCATGGGCCACTTCTACGCGCAGATGCTGCTCGGGGTCGACTCGCCGCGCGTCGGACTCCTGTCGATCGGCGAAGAGGAAGGGAAGGGCAACGAGCTGACGAAGGAGACGTTCCGCGTCCTCAAGGAGACCGGACTCAATTTCATCGGCAATGCCGAGGGGCGCGACATCTTCAACGGCAACGCCGACGTGATCGTCTGCGACGGCTTCACCGGCAACGTCGTGCTCAAGGCCTCGGAGTCGCTGGGAGAGCTGGTCGGCAAGTGGCTGCGCGCGGAAGTCACGCGCACGCCCGGGCGCAAAGTCGGCGCGCTGATTCTCAAGGGCGCGTTCAGCGACATCAAGAAGCGGATGGACTACGACGAGTACGGCGGCGCGCCGCTCCTGGGCGTCAACGGCGGCTGCATCATCTGCCACGGCCGCTCGAACGCGAAGGCGATCAAGAACGCCATCCGCGTCGCGCGCGACTTCGCCACGAACCGCATCGACGCGAAGATCCGCGAGAAGATCGGCGACCTGCACCGCCGCGAGCACGCCAGCGCGCTGCTCGCCGAGGCCGAGGTCTAGTCAGTGGAGCGGTGGGCTTTAGCCCACCGGTTTCCGGCGGGCTAAAGCCCGCCGCTCCACAGGTTCGCCGCCGCGCGGATCGTCTCCTTTGGGGGCGCCGGCTCCCACAATTTGAACAACCGCAGCAGCGGGTGTCCGGCCACGCGCTCGCGGAAGTAGCGCTCGTGCTCCCACTCCGTCTCCGCCATCGTCAGCAGGCACTCGACCATCTCCTCGTGCCCGCAGCGCGTCGCGTAACGCGCGGCGTCTTCGTACTCGACGATGTTCGTGCGCTCCAGCTTCCCCGCGCCGTACATCGGGATGAAGTGCCCGCCGATGTGGCAGATCAGGGCGATCGTTTTTCCGATCATGAAGAAGATCGCCTCGCGCGCGAGGCTCGGCTTCGCGCCGAGCTGCCGCAGCAAATCGCCCACGAGCTCGCGGTGATGCCACTCCTCCTGCTCGATGACCTGAATGCGCTCGCGCTCCGCGGCGTCGCGGACGCTGTGCCAGTGCCCGCGGTACGCATATCCGGCCGCGAGCTCGCCCGAATACGCGCCGCGCAGCTGCCGGATCAATAGGCCGAGATCAGGGTTCATGCTTCGATTATGATCCGCCCCGATGGATCACAACACCGCCTTCGTCTTCCCCGGCCAGGGCAGCCAGTACGCCGGCATGGGCAAAGACGTCGCCGAGAAGTATCCCGCCGCGCGCCGCGTCTTCGATGAGATCGACGCCGCCCTCGGCTACTCGATCTCGCAGCTCTGCTTCGAAGGTCCGGAGGATCAGCTCAAGCTGACCGAGAACACGCAGCCGGCGATTCTGGCCGTGTCGTCGGCGATTCACGCGGTGCTCGAAGAGCATGGCGCCGCGCGGCGCGATCTCGTCGCCGGCCACTCCCTCGGCGAGTACAGCGCGATCGTCAGCGTCGGCGGATTGAAGCCGGCCGAAGCCGCGAAGATCGTGCATCTGCGCGGCAAATTCATGCAGGAAGCCGTGCCGGTCGGCACCGGCGGCATGGCCGCGGTGATGGGCAACATCGACCAGGCCCGCGCGATCTGCGACGAAGCCGCGCAGGGCGAAGTGCTGTCGGTCGCGAACATCAACTCGCCCGAGCAGGTCGTCATCGCCGGCACGAAGGGCGGCATCGAGCGCGCCGTCGAGATCGCGAAAAAGCACGGCGTGCGGCGCGTGCTGCCGCTGCCGGTGTCCGCGCCGTTTCACTGCGAGTTGATGAAGCCTGCCGAAGAGCGCCTGAAGCCGGTGCTCGACGACGCGGACTTCCACGATCTGTGGGTGTCGCTGGTCTCGAACGTCGACGCCTCGCCGATCGGCACGGCGACGGCGGTGCGCAACGCGCTGCTGCGCCAGGTCGTGTCGCCGGTGCGCTGGGTCGAGTCGGTGCAGAAGATGGTGGCGATGGGCGTGAAGCGCTTCGTCGAAGTCGGGCCGAAGAACGCGCTCACCGGGATGATCAAGCGCATCGACGCGAGCGTGGAGCTGATCAACGTCTCCGACGTCCCGTCGCTGGAGGCGTTCCTCGCACGGCCATGAACCGCGCGTGGTGGATCTACGTCCTCGGTGTCGTGGCCACGCTGCTCTCGTTCCCGTATCCGCCGAAGCTACTCGCGCTGCTCGCCGCCGAGATCGTCATCATCCTGCTGATCTGGGCCGGTCTCTGGCTGGGGGAGCGCAACGGACTCGGATCGCGGATTCCGTCCTTGCGCCGCGCCGGTCTGGCGCTGTTGATCGGCTTCGTCACCGGCGGGGTCGTGCTTCTGCTGCTTCCGCTCGCGGGACTGCAGAGCCGCCTGATCAAAGAGGCATCGGTGCCGCTGTGGAAGTGGCTGATCATCGCCTTCGACTCGGCGATTCTCGAGGAGATCATCTTTCGTCTCTTCGCCGTCTCGCTCGTGGTCTGGCTGCTCGCACGGTTCGTGAAGCGCCAGCCGGCGATCTGGATCGCGATCGTCGTGGCCGCGCTGCTGTTCGGCGCCGCGCACCTCTCGCGCTGGATCGACTCGGGTCCCGTAGTCATCGCCGCGGTGATGGTCGTGAACGGCCTCATCGCAATCGTTCTCGGGCTGATTTACGTGAAGTGGGGCATCGAAGCGGCAATCCTCAGCCACTTCGCGGGCGACGTGATGGTGCACATCATCGGTCCGCACTTTTTCATCTGAAAGGAACGACATGAAGATCGATCTCACCGGAAAAACCGCGCTGGTCACCGGCGCGTCGCGCGGCATCGGCGAGGCCATCGCCCGCCGCCTCGGCGAGACCGGCGCGCACGTCCTCTGCGCCGCGCGCTCGGCCGATCGCGTCAATCAGATCGCCGGCGAGATCGGCAACGCCACCGGCGTGGAGCTCGACATCTCCGCGCCCGACGTCCGCGAGCGCGTCGCCGCGATCGTGAAGGAGCGGCCGGTCGACATCCTCGTCAACAACGCCGGCATCACCGAGGACGACCTGTTCATCCGGATGAAACCGGAGGCGTGGTCGAACGTGATCCGCACCAATCTCGACTCCGCGTTCGCGATCACGCAGGAAGTGGTGAAGAAGATGATCCGCGCGCGCTGGGGCCGGGTGATCAACATCTCCTCGATCGTCGGCTTGATGGGCAACCCCGGGCAGGTGAACTACGCGAGCTCGAAGGCGGCGATCATCGGCTTCACGAAGGCGCTGGCGCTGGAGATCGGCTCGCGCAACGTGACCGTGAACGCGGTCGCTCCCGGCTACATCCAGACCGCGATGACCGACGCCCTCGGCGACGACGCCCGCGGAAAGCTGACCGAGCGCATCGCCCTCAAACGCCTCGGCACTGTTGACGACATCGCCTACACGGTGGTCTTTCTGGCGAGCGAGCAGGCCAGCTACATCACCGGCACCGTGCTCAACGTGAGCGGCGGGTTGTACACCTAGAACTCGCGGTCGCGCAGCTTGAACGGCGAGAATCCGCGTCGGATCGCGGTGGCCCACACGACTGCGGTGCGGCGTTGGACGGGCATGAATTGATGCGCGCCCGCGGTCAACACGCGCGGCCGGGTCACCAGCCCGTACTCGTCCACGATCACGTACTCGCCCGGGACGGCGATGGTGAACGAGCCGTCGCTCCTGATCCACTGTCCCGAGGCGCGCAGGCGTCCCATGTCGAGAAAGTTCTCGGAAAGAAACGCGCGCGCCTGCGGAGGCCACATCGGGCCGTCGGCCTGGGCGACGTGCGTCCGCGTGCGGATCACGTCGGCGGCGACGGTGTCGCGGATGATCCCGCGCACCATCTGCGCGCGGGTGAGGTTCTCGAAGACGTAGTAGAACGGCCGGCGGCGGAAGATGGTCTCGCCTTTGACGTCCATGATCATCTCGCCGGGCCGGCTCAGGCGCAGCGCCTGATGCATCATCGTGACGTGCCACGCGGTTCGATTCCTGAATCCCTCGGCGTAGTAGAAGAGCGCGGCGATGAAGACCAGCGCGATCGCCGCGTACGTGCGCGTGCGCGTCACGCTTTGCGCGACCAGGATCGCGGCGAGCGGCATGAGCGGCAGAAAGTCGCGAGGCGAGATCGGGACGCCGAGGGGGAGGAGGGTGACGGCGTAGACCGCGATGAGGATCGCGAAAACGTGCGGACGGAAACGCTTTGCCAGCCAGAGGATCGCGCCGAGGAGGAGCGGGAAGAGCACGCGCAGGATCCAGAGGTTCTTGCGCGTCAGCGCGAAAAACGAGTTGAACGTGACGTTGCAGTACAACAGCTCGTCGAGCGCTCCCACGCTGGCGAAGTAGATCGCCAGGATCGCCGGCACGACCGCGAAGCCGGCGAGCATCTCCAGCCATTTCTGTTTTCGGATCGCGATCGCGAATGCCACCAGCAGCACGAGGGTCTTGATCGAGACCGCGAGCGCGCATCCGAGCAGCAGGCCGACGACGAACGGCCGCCAGCGCCGCACCACGCCGACCAGCGCCAGCATCCAGAGCGCCGTCCAGAGATTGTCGTTGCGGAACTCGAGCGACTTGAGAAAGAACGGCGGGAAGAGCGCGAGCAGCACCGCCGCCCACGCGCCCACGCGCCTGTCCTCCGCGAGCGTGAACGTCGCCCAGATCACGACGCCGAAGAGCACGAGCATCGGCGCCCGCATCCAGAAGAGGATGTCGGCGCGCTCGCCGAGCCGGGCGACGAACGGCGCCATGAGCAGATGGAAGAGCGGCAGGTGGTTGTCGAAGACGTCGCGGTACTGCACGAGCCCGTCGGTCCAGGCCCAGGCGACGTGCAGATGCTGCTGCTCGTCCGAATCGAAGCGATAACGGAAGAACGCCGCCGCGCGCAGCACGAGCGAGGCTGCAGCCGCCGACCAGAGAAGGATGCGCTCGGATTTCGACAAAATGGAGCGGCGGGCTTCAGCCCGCCGAGCTTTTGGCGCGCCCTGAGGGATTCGAACCCCCGACCCTCAGATCCGAAGTCTGATGCTCTATCCAGCTGAGCTAAGGGCGCGTCGGGACATCGTACTCGACAGCCCCGGCGGGCGTGAATAAAATGCGCCGCCACGCCGTTAGCGTGGTTCCTGCCAGACGTTCATGACGGACAGGCAGGATTGCCTGTCCTCACAAGCCGATGTAGCTCAGTTGGTAGAGCAGCTGATTCGTAATCAGCAGGTCACCGGTTCGAGTCCGGTCATCGGCTCCAGCGTCCTCCTCATCGACTCGACACCCTGACCGGCTTGGGCAGCGTCGCATTGCTGACTTTGCACTCGCCGCCGATCGGCTCTGCTTTGAGTTTTCCGGTCAGCCGGAGCAAGGCACGCTTGATCGGTCCCGGCACTTTCTCGGCCGGATCGACCTGCCGGATGTACTTCGGATAGAGCTCCGGCGGTTGCGCCTGCCGGATGGTGCAGCGTTCGATCGCTTTCTCATTCGGCTTCCCGAAGACTCTCTTGACGTCCCACAGTATCGAACCGCCGTAATAGGAGTGCCCGAGGAATCCGGTCGAGGCGTTGGTGGCATCGATGGCCTCGATCTTCGCGCCCGTCTGCGGCGGCAGCTTCGGATTGCCGAGGCGCGCGAAGTGGTGCGCGAACATCGAGCCGAGGATCGCCCGGTCTTTGCGTGAGGCATAGATCGTCACGCGATCCGCCGTCTGCTGGACGGCCTCTTTCAGCTGCACGAACATGTCGGCGTCGAGGTCGGGTGCGGCCATCACGACCTGGCTGATACGCGCGCGCGGTATCGCCCCGGCGGCGCTGTCCTGCTTGCACATTTGCGCGTCGCGGCGCGCGAGGTCGGCGAGCGCCTGCGAAAGCGGACGATTCCCCATGCTGTGAGCGATGAGATGGATGCGTTTCGCGCCCGATCGTTGCGCGAGCATGTCCAGGAAATCGCGCAGGTGCGCGGCGGCCCATTCGGCGCTGGCCTCGTCGGCGAGGTAGCCGAGCACGTTGCCGCGCGACGGCCAGCTGAAAAATGCAGGCGCGCCCTGGAATCCGAGGTCCCAATGCAGCTGTGCCGTGCGCCGCGCGGCCTCCGCGAACGCGACTTTGTAGCCGTGAACGAAGACCAGCATCTCGCGGGCCGGATCGTCGTCGATGCGCTTCCCGAGCCGCGCCAGAAACTCATCGGTGTTCTCGGCGATGAACAGCGATCTCTGGGGATCGTAGCTGATGCCTTTCAAGTCGCCCGTCATCTTGACGTGATTGTCCGGGATGGTGACTTCGCACCAGCCGTAGGTCATCGGGTCCTGCTCTTTCGAACGCGCTCCTTTGAAGCCGATGACGTGCTTGACGTCGCGCGGCGCGCGTTCGTCGAGCCGTGGCGCGCGATCGGTCGCGAAGAACACCTCGACGCGGCACGGTTTTTTTTGGTCCACGCACCGTTTTTGTTCAAGCGACATCTCCGGCAATCGCGTCGGGTCCGACGGCGGCATTTCCACGGTCTCGGCCGGAGACGGCCGTGTGGGGACGTCAGGCGACGGCGGCACTGGAGACGGCGGCGCCGGAAGCGAAGCGACGGGCGGACGCGTGGCCAGCTCGCGGCGCGCATTCACGAGGTCGGCCTCCAACCCGAGGTTGGCGACGCTCAGCCTCGCGTTGGTGCCGTTCAGCCTCGTGTTGATGCCTGTCAACCTCGCGTTGTCGCTCTGCAGCACGCGAACCTTGTGCTGCATCGACTCCATCTGCACTTGCATCGCGGATGGCAGCGTCGTCCCGATCGCGATCTGCGCGACCTGACCCGTTTCGACATGAATCGGGCCGTAGGGGAACTGTTTGCCGCGCGCGGACGCTTTTACGTCATAGTCGCCGGTCGGCACCTTCAGCTTGAACTGCCCGGAGGGATTGGTCTTCGCGGTGAATGCACGATCGTCGTCCGACAACACGACATCGGCGCCGGGGATGGGGGTCTTGTCCTTTGCGACGACGACACCCGCCGCCCATCCACGCGCCGGCTCCGCGGGCGTTTTCGGCGCGGGAGTGCTAACGGTGGGCGATGGCGCTGCTGCTTGCTTTGGGCGCGACGACAGCATCCACAGCGAGCCCGCCAGAATGGCGATGCCGATCAGCGTCCCTGCAAGTACGACTTTTGTCCGGGTCATCGTGCGTTCCTCCGAGCAATTGTGTGTCGAGGTAGGCCAGCATTTTTTTGAACGCGCAGTCCGTCGCGTCGTGCTTTCCGTGGGCAAGGCGCTCGTAGGTGAGCGTGGCGTGGGCGTGATCCGAGAAGCCGCTGCGGTTCTCCGGCGAGGAGTCGAGCACGAGGAACTCGATGCCGAGCTTCTCCAGCTCCTCCTGCCGCTCCCAGTGCGAGATGTCGTCGTGGGAGAAGCGGAGCGCGAACGCCGGCGTCTTCTTCAGCCGCTCCGTCGCGATGCCGACGTCGCTTTTCGAGAGGCCGAGGTCGCGCCGGGAGAGGAACGGCATCGAGGGCTGCGCCAGTACGACCGCATTGACGAAGTCGTGCCGCAGCGTGGCCAGCGGCATGATTCCGGTCATGCACATGCCGATCACGCCCATCTTGCCGGAATGCTTCGCGTGAATCTTCTCCGCGAGCCGCACGATGTACTCCGCCTCTGGGCTGGTGTGATGCCGGCGGATGCCCTGGAGAAACGGGCTGAGCGCGAGCCGCACGGTGTACAGCGGGCCCTCGCGATGCGTTCCCGGCTCGCCGCTGAGCACCGGCATGTAGACCGTGTAGCCCTTCGCCGCGATCTCATCCGCGAGCTGGAACGTGTACTGGGTGATGCCCGGCAGCTCGTGCAGCAGAATCACCGGAGGCCCGGCGTCGCCGACCTTGAAAACCACGCGTTCATCCGGAAACAGCGATTTCCGGCGCTTCTTCATCTCCTCGGCGCTCACGTTTTCTTCCGCGTGCTTCATCCCCTTCGCGAGAAGCCGCGACGGGCGGATGCGATCACAGTCCCTGCGCGCGCCGTCCGGCAGCACCAGCGCCTCGCCGCGAAGAAACTGCGACGCGATGCCCGCGGTCAGCTTCGGGTTTTCCTCCATCGAGAGATGTCCGAGCTTCGGTAGCACGACCAGTTGCGAGCCGGCGATGGCGTTGTGAAAACGGCAGGCGTCGCGCGGGTCGAGCCAATGGTCTTCTTTTCCCCACACGATCAGCGTCGGAGCCTTGATCGCCGCCAGCTCCGGGACGTGATCCCGGAAGTTCGCGGGCTGCGTGCGTGCGTCGACCGCGTCGCGGTTGCCGTCCCGCCGTCCCAGCGTCCAGTAGCGGTCGATCGTTTCCGGGCGCGGCGGAGTCGTGCCGTATGCGCTTCGAACCGCGTACGCGGTGAACGGACGGAGCAGCAGGTGTCGAAACACGAACCGCGCGATCGCCGGAGCGCGGTCGGGCGGCGCCGGTCTCGGACCGAGTCCGATCGGCGAGATCATGATCAGTTTTTCGACTTCATCCGGCGTTTCCGCCGCCAGCAGCCACGCCAGCCACGCGCCGCGCGAGTTGCCGGCCACTGAGTAGCGCCTGATGCCGCGCGCCGCGAGCACCGCGCGCACGACTTTCAGATCGTCGTCGATCGCCGGCTTGTCGGGATTCGGCCGCGGCGTCAGTCCGGACCCGGGCAGATCGAGCCGCACAATGCGATACGCGCCGCCGAGCTCCGACTCCCATCCATCCCAGGTCTCCAGCGACGACGCCACGCCGTGCAGCAGCACCAGCACCGGCCCGTCGCCCCCCGAGTCGGTAACGCGGACGCGCGTGTTGCCTGCGTCGACAAACGTTTCCGCGCGGGCGCCGAGCGCCAGCGCCAGGCCAACAGCGAGCATCATCATTTTCATCGAAGGACCCTGCACTTAGGAGTGACCGCGATCCGTTTTTTCCCTACCTCTAGGAATGCGGCAAACCGATTCCGGCGAGGCGCGACCTGTGACCTTACGCGATTAATTCGGTTGCTCATGAAGTAACTTTTGTTGCTTAATAAGTAACTTACGCGCGTCTTGTTGCTTGACGCGCACTTTCGGCAGGCACGCTTGCTCTTCGGGAAACTGCTCGTGCAACACGACTTCGTGAGGCCGACGTACCGTCGGCGCTATGGATGCGATCTGATCGATGGATGCGATCGAGCGGCTCATTGCGGCCGTCCAGGCCAGCGGGTTGAAACGGCTGCGCGTCGCCACCGACGCCGGCATGCGCCAGACGAAGCTGAGCAAGATCCTGAACCGCAAGCAGGTGCCGACGGTGCTCGAGTTCATCGCCATCGCCCGAGCCATCGGCGCCGATCCGGCGCTGCTGCTCACCGACGGCGATCTGGTCATCGAGGTCGAGAAGGTGCGCGTCGCGCATGCCGCGGTCTCGCAGGCGCGCGAGATTCTCAGCGGCTGGCTGCCGGCGCCGGCGATCGCGGAGGTCGTGCCGCTGGTGAAGCCGCAGCGCGATCGATCCACGACGCCCGTCGGCGCGGCCGCAAATCCGAACGCGGAGATGATCGCGGAGCTCGAGACCGAGCGCGTGCTCATTCCGCGGAAGGCGTGGAATCGCGGCGCGCGCATCATCGCCCGCGTGGTCGGCGACTCGATGGACGGCGGCGCCGATCCGCTGAAAGACGGGGAGCTCGCGTACCTCAAGCCGACGCGCAGCCCGCGCACCGCGAACGGTCTGGTCGTGCTGCTGCGGCGCGGCGACGCGCTCTTTCTCAAGCGATTCGAGATCGGCGGCTACAACGTCCGGCTCATCAGCGCGAATGAGGCGTACGAGGCGATCGAGCTCGACGCGCGCGAAGAAGACCTGCAGATCTACGGCTATCTCGTCGACCACTCGCCGATCGGCGTCGCGCCCGCGAGCTAGCCGCGCAGCGCGCGCACCGCGCGCACCAGTTCTTCGGGATCGAACGGCTTCGCCACGTGACGCTGGAAGCCGGCCTCGCGCACGCGCGCTTCATCCTCCGGTCTCACGTACGCGGTGATGGCGAGGGCGGGGAGGGGATTGCCGGTCTCGCGCAGGCGCCGGATGAGCGAGTAGCCATCTTCGTTGGGCATGGCGAGATCGCTGATCAGCACGTCGGCGCGCCATGCGGTCACCGCGTCGTAGGCGTCGTTCGCGCTGCAGAACTCGCGCACTTCCGCGCCTTCCGCCTGCAGCGCGGCGATCATCACCCGTCGGGCTCCGGGATCGTCGTCGACGATCACGATCCGCGCGCCGGCGAGCGTTTCGTCTTCGACGCCGGATGCGGACGCGCGCGGAATCGCGACCGCGGGCCGTTCGATCAGCGGGATCGTGACGGTGAACGCCGCGCCATGCGTACGTCCGTCGCTTTCCGCGCGCACGCTGCCGCCGTGCGCGTCGACGAGCGATGCCACGATGGAGAGGCCGATGCCGAGGCCGCCGTGGCGGCGCGTGGTCGAGGCGTCGGCCTGGCGGAAGCGGTCGAACACGTGCGGCAGAAACTTCGGATCGATGCCTTCGCCGCTGTCGCGCACGATCACCTCGGCATTGCCGCCGCTGCGGCGCAGCTCCACGTCGACGCGCCCCTCGGCGGGCGTGAACTTGATCGCATTCGACAGCAGGTTCAGGAACACCTGCTTGAGGCGCGACGCGTCGCCGCGGACGGAAAGCACCGACTGGCTGTGCACGCGCACCTCGAGGCCCTTCGCCTCGGCGGACTGGCGGACCATCGCGACCGCGGCGTCGACGACGCTGCCGAGATCGAGCGGCTGCATGTCGAGCGGCAGCTTGCCGGCCGCGATCCGGGAGATGTCGAGGAGGTCGTCGATCAGCTTCATCTGATTGACGAGACTCTCCTCGATCGCGCCGAGGCCGGTCTCCAGCAGCGCGGGCTCGCGGGTCTTGTTGAGCAGCTTCACCCACCCGAACCCCGACGTGAGCGGCGTGCGCAGCTCGTGCGAGAGCGTGGCCAGGAACTCGTCCTTCGCCTGCTCGGCGCGTTTGCGGTCGGTGATGTCGATGACCGAGCCGACGAAGCCGAGGAACTCGCCGGACGTGAAGCGCGGCCGTCCCGATGCGATGACCCAGTGGTAATCGCCGCCGGCGCTCAGGAGGCGCAGGTCGATCGCGAACGCCTCCCGCCGCGCGTGCGCGGCCGTGGAGATCTCGCGCGCAGTCTCGCGCTCGTCCGGATGCACCGCATCCAGCCAGCCGAAGCCGAGTGCCGCGGCGACGGTCTGGCCGGTGAAGTCGTACCAGCCGCGCGAGAGAAACGAGCAGGTGCCGTCGGGCTCGGTGATCCAGAGCGTGGCCGGCGCGGTGTCGGCGAACTCGCGGAGGCGCGCTTCGCTGCGGCGTACCGCATCCTCGCCGCGTTTGCGCTCGGTGATGTCGACCACCGAGCTGAGGACGCACGGCTTGCCGTTGATCTCGACCAGCGCCGATCCCACGAAGCCGATGACCTCCTCGCCGGTTTTCAGGCGGAATCGCGCCTCGACGTCGGGAACCGCCTCGCCCCTGCGCAGCATCGCGAAACGCTCCTCGCGCACCTGCGGGTCGATCCACAGCCCGAGCTCCTCGGGCGTGCGGCCGATCGCCTCCTCGCGCGTGTAGCCGGAGATCGCGAGGAAGCCTTCGTTGACTTCGACAAACCGGCCGTCCTCGAGCGAGGTGATGGTGAGCGCGAGCGGGCTGCGGCCGAACGCGGTCGCGAACTTGGCCTCCGATTCGTGCAGCGCCACCTGCGCCTCGCGGCGGACGCGCTGCAGCCGGATGTGCGCGTCGACGCGCGCGAGCAGTTCGCGCGCGCCGAACGGCTTGATCAGGTAATCGTCGGCGCCGGCTTCCAGTCCCTCCACCCGCGACTCCTCGCCGGCGCGCGCGGAGAGCAGGATCACCGGGATCTCGCGCGTGCGCTCGTCGGAGCGGAGGGAGCGCAGCAGCTCGAAGCCGTCCATGCGCGGCATCATCACGTCGGAGAGCACGAGATCGGGAGTCTGCCGGCGCACCGCCTCGAGCGCCGCCGCGCCGTCGGCGACCGCTTCCACCTCGTACGTGGCGGCCAGGAGGCGGCGGACGTAGTCGCGCATGTCGGCGTTGTCGTCGGCGAGCACGATGCGCGCGGCCGGTCCGGTGCGGGCGGGAGATGGAGCGGGAGCGATTTCTTCCGCAGGCATCCAGCGCTCGGCCTCGTCGATGTAGGCATCGCTGCGCGACGCGGTCGACGCGAGCTTCCGCGGCGCACCGATGCGATCGGCGGGAAGGTGCGCGGTGCCGAGGGGGATCGAGACGGTGAAGGTGCTGCCGCGATCGACGTCGCTGATCACGCCGGTCGAGCCGCCGTGCAGCTTCGCCAGCTCCAGCACCAGCGCGAGTCCGATGCCGCTGCCTTCGTGCGTGCGGCCGCGTGCGCCCTTCACGCGATGGAAGCGCTCGAACACGTGCGGCAACTCGGCGGCGGGAATGCCGGTGCCGGTGTCGCGCACGGTCAGCTCGGCGCGGCCGCCGGCCTCCCGGAGCGCGATCTCGATCTCGCCGTCGAATGTGAACTTGAAGGCGTTCGAGAGCAGGTTGAAGACGACCTTCTCCCACATCTCGCGGTCGACGTACACCGGCTGCGAAAGCGGGGGAGTGTCGACGATCAGACGCAGTCCGGCGCGCTCGATCGCGGAGCGGAACACGCCGGCGAGATCGGTGGTGAGCGCGGCCAGATCGGTCGGCTCGTACACCGCCTCGAAGCGCTCGGCCTCGATGCGCGAGAAGTCGAGCAGGGTGTTGACCAGCTTGAGCAGGCGCAGCGAGTTGCGATGCGCGAGCTCGAGCGGTCCGCGCGTGTGCGCGGGAAGATCGCTTTGCGCCAGCAGATCCTCGACCGGCCCTAGCATCAGCGTCAGCGGCGTGCGGAATTCGTGGGAGACGTTCGAGAAGAAGGCCGTCTTGGCGCGGTCGATCTCGGCCAGCGCCTCGGCGCGCTGACGCTCGATCTCGTAGGCGCGCGCGCTCGCCAGCGTCGAGGAGATGTGGCCGGCGACGAGAGTGAAGAAGCCGCGGTACTCATCGTTGAAGGGGCGATGCGGACTGGGACGCACCATCAGATGCGCCACCGGCTCATCCTCGCCCGGCACGTGCAGCGGAAGCGTGAGCGCATCCTCGATGCGCGGCAGCTCCTCGCCGCGCAGATGAATTGCGGCGAACGGCACGTCCTTCGGATTCGCCTTCAGGATCTCGACCGCGTTGTGGCACGCCTCCTCGACGGTCTTCGCGGCCATGGAGCGGGCCGCGAGCTGGCGCAGCGTGTCCAGCCGGCGCTCGCCGACGATCCGCTCGGTCGTTTCGAAGACGGCGGTGAAGATGCCGCCGATGCCGCCGCTCTCGTCGACGATGGGACTGTACGAGAACGTGAAATACGTCTCTTCGTTGAAGCCGTGGCGATCCATCATCAGGAGCTGATCGGCCGACCACGTCGCGCTTCCCTTGTACATCACCTCGTCGAGCATCGGTCCGATGACCGGCCAGATCTCCGGCCAGACCTCGCGCCCCGGCGCGCCGAGGGCGTGCGGGTGTTTGCCGGCGATGATTGCGGCGTAGGCGTCGTTGTAAAGCTTGATCAGCTCCGGCCCCCACCAGATGAGGATCGGGAAGCGCGACGCGAGGCAGATGCTGAGCGAAGTCCGGAGACTCTGGGGCCACGACTCGGCCGGGCCGATCGGTGTCGACGACCAGTCGAACTGGTTGATGCGTTGCTGCATGGTGATCATGACGGCGAACCGCTCTCATGCGAAGCGCGTGCAAGCTGGATTGGGTACACTTTTCGGCGTGACGACGCCCATCTCGCTGACGTCGCTGGTCGGCCGCGAAGAGGAGCTCCGCGATCTCGAGGCGCTGCTCAAAGCGCAGCGGCTGGTGACACTTACGGGAGCCGGCGGGGCGGGGAAGACGCGCCTGGCGTCGGAGCTGGCGCTGCGGCTGGAGTGGCAGCGCGCGGACAGCGTGGCGTGGGTCGATCTCGCGGCCGCGAACGAGGGGCATTGCGTCGTTCAGGAGACCGCGGCCGCGATCGCGCTGCGGTCGGTGAACGAGGCGGACGTGATCGACGCGCTGCGCGACCGCGAGCTGCTGCTCGTGTTCGATAACTGCGAGCAGATCATCGGCGCGTGCGCGGAGCTCGCGCGGACGCTGCTCGTGCGCGCACCGCGGCTTCGGATCCTGACGACCAGCCGTGAGCCGCTGGGCGTCGCGGGGGAGCACGTCTGGCCGCTGCCGCCGATCGCACCGCACGAGGCGGTGCAGCTTTTCGCGGAGCGCGCGGCCGCGGTCGATCCGGCGTTTGCGATGAACGACGAAAACCGCGCGGCAGTCGCGGAGATCTGCGCGCGCCTCGACGGCATTCCATTAGCGATCGAGCTCGCGGCGGCTCGCATCCGCGTGCTGACGCCCGCGCAGATCGCGGCGAAGCTCGAGGATCGCTTCGCGATTCTCACCGCCGGCGCGCGCGCGACCGTGCCGCGCCACCGCACGCTGCGCGCGGCCATCGACTGGAGCTTCGCGCTGCTGTCCGAACGCGAGCAGACGCTGCTCGCGCAGCTGTCGGTGTTCGCGGGCAGCTTCTCTCTTGAAGCGGCCGAGGCGGTGTGCGGCGCGGATCTCGATCTGCTCACGGGACTCGTCGACAAGTCGCTGGTCGCGACGAGCCGCTCGCGATCGGCGGTGCGCTACCGGCTGCTCGATACGATCCGCCACTACGCGGCGGAACGGCTTGCCGAGCGCGGCGAGACCGAGGTGTTGCGCCGGAAGCACGCGCTCGCGTTTGTCGAGATCGCGCGCAAAGCGGTCGTCGATCCGATGGACGCCGTCCTCGCGCAGCTGGCGTCGCTTGACGCGGAGCACGACAACGTGCGCGCCGCGCTGGCGTGGAGTCTCGAGCACGAGCCCGACACCATCGCGCTGCCGCTCGGCGCGGCGTTCCGCTGGTACTGGTATTACCGGATTCTCTGGAGCGAAGGGCTGCGCTGGCTGAGGCGCGTCGTCGAACGCTCATCGAGCGCCAGCTCGCAGGAGCGCGCCGCGGCGCTCGCTGGGGCGGGGACATTCGCGGCCTACTCCGGCGATTACGCGTCGGGACGCATGCGCCTGGAAGAAGCGGAGGCGATGTGGCGCGAGCTCGGCGACGATCGCAATCTCGCGCTGACGCTTTCCGCGCTCGCGCAGGTCCTCGCGAATGAGAACGAGCTCGATGCGGCCACGGCGCGGGCGGAGGAATCGGTCTCGCTCGCGCGCGCGGCAGGGCCGTGCTACGACGTCGCCTACTGCCTCACCAACGCCACCGCCTTCGTCGCCCAGCGGCGCGGAGATCTCGAAGCCGCCGACCAGGCGCTCGAAGAAGCCGAATCGTTGTGGGCGCCGGTGAAGCATCCGCTCGGGCTGCCGTTCGTGCTCAGCACGCGCGCGCTGCTCGCGGCGCGGCGAGGAGAGCTGGAGTGCGCCGAACGCCGCGCGCGAGCCACGCTCGACGAAACGCGCCCGCGTCGCGATCTCTGGTTCTCGGCGCGTGCACTGCGCGTCCTCGCCTTCACCGCCACGGAAGATCCGGCCCGCGCCGCCCGCCTCCTCGGCGCCGCCGAGGCGATGCTCACCACGATCGGCGCGCGCATCCCCGCGCACGAAAAGCAGGAGCTCGAGAGCCTGATGGCAACGCTTCCTGCATCCGACATCGAAGCCGGCCGTGCCCTCTCCTTCGACGAAGCCTGCGATCTCGCTCTAACGTCCCACCGCTCCACCCTTCACGTCCGCGACCTCGGCCCCCTCCAGATCACCCTCGCCGGAAAACCCCTCGAGGATCGCGGCTCGAACCGCGCGCGCGAGCTGCTGGTGTTCCTCCTCGCGCATCCTCCCGGACCGACGAAGGAGGAAGCCGGCATCGCCTTCTGGCCCGACGCGACGGGCGAGCAGGTGAAGAACGCCTTTCACGTCACGCTGCACCGCCTGCGCAAGCTCCTCGGCGACTCCGACGCGATCGTCGCCGACGGCGCGCGCTATCGCGTCGCGATTCGGCACGTCCTCGACTCGCAGCGCTTCGAGAGCGAGATCAACGACGCGCTGCGGCAAAAGGACGCCGCGAAGCTGGAGTCCGCGCTGGCGCTTTACAGCGGCGACTTCATGCAGGGCGAGGAGTGCGGCGACTGGATCTTCGCGATCCGCTCGCGTCTGAGCCAGCTCCACGTCCGCGGACTGTTCGCCCTCGGCCAGGCGCACGAGTCGCGCGGCCGTCAGGCGGAGGCCGCCGAGGTGTATGCGCGCTTGCTCGGATGCGACCCGTTTCACGAGCAGTCGGCGCGGCGTCTCATGATCTGCCGCGCGCGGCTCGGCGCGCGCTCGGAGTCGCTGATGGTCTACCGCCAGCTCGAACAGCGCCTGCGCGAGGACCTGCAGGCGGCGCCGGAGCCGGAGACCAGCACGCTCTATCAGCGGCTGCGGCAGAACGAAGCCGTGTAATCGGCCCGCGTAATCGCTGTAAGCCCTGCGTAATCCCCTCCGCCCCATCTTGCAGGCGAACAACAAGGGAGGGACAAATGACACGCATCAATCGAAGAGAAACCATCACATTGACTGCCGCGGCGATCGTCGCGTCGCTCGCGGTGATCGTGGCCGCGAGCGCCTCGCGCCGCGTCGAGGCGCCGAAGCCGCCGGTGCGGAAGCAGATGACCCGCGCCGAGCAGATCGCGCGCGGCAAGTACATGGTCACGATCGGCGGCTGCCACGACTGCCATACGCCCTGGATCATGCAGCCGGACGGCAAGCCCGGACCCGACATGAGCCGGGCGCTTTCGGGACATCCGATGCAGTTCCCGATCACGGAGCAGAACCAGTTCAAGTCCGACCGCTGGGGCTACGCCGGCGCCGCGACGAACACCGCGTTCTCGGGCCCGTGGGGCGTCAGCTTCGCCGCGAACCTCTCACCGGACATTCACACCGGCACCGGCATCTGGACATTCGACATCTTCAAGAACACTATCCGCAACGGCCGCCACTGGGGCGTCGGACGTCCGCTCAATCCGCCGATGCCGTGGTTCAACTACCGGCACATGACGGACGAGGATCTCGCCGCCGTGTTCGCCTACACCCGCACGCTCAAGCCGATTCACAACGAAGTGCAGCAGCCGATTCCGCCGGCCGCTCAGAAATAGAGGGAAGGGAAAGATCATGTCTACTCGAAAAAAGATTCTCGTCTTCGGTGCCACCGGTGCTCAGGGAGGAAGCGTCGCCCGCAATCTCATCGCGCGCGGCAAGTTCGATGTCCGCGCGCTGACGCGCAAGCCCGACTCGCCCGCCGCGCAGGCATTGCGCGACCTTGGCGCGGAAGTGGTGCAGGGCGATCTCGACGATCCGGCCAGCCTTCGCGCCGCGCTCGAGGGCTGCTACGGCGCGTTCGGCGTGACGAACTTCTGGGAGCACTTCGCGAAGGAGGAGGAGCAGGGACGCAATCTGGTGAACGCCGTCGCCGAGTCGAAGGTGGAGCACTTCATCTTCAGTACGCTGCCGCCGATCGAGAAGGAGACGAACGGCGCGCTGAAGAGCCCGCACTTCGATCTGAAGGCCGAGCACGAGGAGCTCGCGCGCAGCCTGGGCATCCCCGCGACGTTCGTGCACGTGCCGTTCTATTACGAGAACTTCCTCTACTTCTTCCCGCCGCGCCCCGCGGGCGACGGCACGTATCGCTTCGGCTTCCCGCAGGGCGACACGCCGCTGGCCGCGATCTCGGTCGAAGACGTCGGCGCGGTCGTGGCCCCGATGTTCGAGGAGCCGGAGAAGTACATCGGCAAGGTGGTGAAGCTGGCCGGCGACGAGATCCCCGCGACCGCGTACGCCGAGGTGATGAGCCGCGTCACCGGCGCGGACATCCAGTACGCCTACGTTCCGCGCGAGACCTTCGCCGCCTTCGGCTTCCCCGGCGCCGAGGACCTGGCGGACATGTTCGAGTACTACCGCCTGCACATCCCGAGTCGCATCGACGACATCAAGACCTGCCGCGCCCTCGCGCCGGACCTCCAGAGCTTCGATACGTGGGCGAAGCGGAACGAAGGGAAGTTACGGGCGACGTTGAACGGGTGAGGCCTCCCTCTCAACCTCCGCCGCCGCCTCGATCATCTGTGTGGTCGGGGCGGCGTCGGCAGTTTGGAGGATCTCGAGGAGCGTGCGCAGTTTTTCGGACTGTTCGTCATTCGTTGACTTCCTGAGGAGCTCGTAGACCTTCATCGAGAGTGCGAACTGTTGTTCGAGGCCGGCGCGCGGGGTTTTGACGCGCGGGTCCATCTGCACGGTCAGCGACTGCGATTGGGTCTTGTCGCCGGCGGTGAGGCGGACGGTGTACGTGCCGGGGAGAACCCAAGGCGAGCTGTAGTCGAAGGGGGTGTCGCGGGGGACGGCGGCGATCGGGAAGGTCGGGGTTTTCGGTGGGAAGGGCGGGTAGTGGAGGTCCCACACGAAGCGGTGCATGCCGGTGGCCGTCGACAGTACGCGCGGCGGGCGAATCCAGTACGCCGGGACGTTGCCTGTGTCCTGGGGTGGCGCCGCGGCGTCGCGGCTGGAGAAGCGGCGGACCAGCGCGCCGCTCGCGTCGAGGATCTCCAGCGTCACTTCGGACGCGGGCGAGGCGAGGTAGTAGTCGATGATCGCGCCGTCGGGTGGATTCTGTCCGGCCGGCTCGTCGGCCGGCAGCGGCGTGTCGGTGTTCTTGTTCCAGCGGACGCGCCACGCGCGCTGCGGTCTGTAGAGCAGCTGCGGTTTCTGGCGCAGCGGCTCGATGTCGTCGAGGATCCAGAAGCCGCGGCCGTGCGTGCCGACGACGACGTCGTCCTCGTGCAGCACGAGGTCGCGGATCGACGTCGCCGGCATGTTCAGGCGCAGCGACTGCCACCGCTCGCCGTCATCGAACGAAACGTAGACCTCGTTCTCGGTGCCCGCGAACAAGAGTCCCTTCGTCTTCGGATCCTCGCGCACCACGTTCACGATTCCGGCGTCGGGGATGCCGCGGGTGATGTGCGTCCAGGTCTTGCCGCCGTCGCGCGTGCGATAGATGTGCGGGCGCAGATCATCGAGGCGGAAGGTGTTGATCGCGGCGTAGGCGGTGTTCGCGTCGAAGTGCGAGGCCTCGAGAATCGAGACCTTCGCCCACGGAACCAGCGCTGAAGGCGTCACATCCTTCCAGTTCTTGCCGCCGTCCGTGGTGAGGTGAATGAGTCCGTCGTCGGTGCCGGCCCAGATGCGGTTCACCTCCAGCGGCGAGGGCGCGAGCGCGTAGATGACGCCGCGCTGTTTGACCGCCGCGGCCTCCGAGCCCTTGTACTTGCCGACGCTCGCCGGCAACTCCCACGTCTTTCGCGAGAGGTCGGGGCTGATCTCGGTCCAGTCGCGTCCGCCGTTGGTCGTCCTCCAGACCGTGTTCGAGGCGAAGTAGAGAATGCGCGGATCGGCGGGGGAGAAGGCGATCGGCTGGGTGCGGACGACACGATAGTTGCCGCCGCGCAGCGGCTTCGGCGTGATCACTTCCGCCTGGCCGGTGCGTCGATCGAAGCGCGTGATCCTGCCGCCGTACACGACCTCCGGATCGAGCGGGTCGGGCACCGCGTATCCATATTCTTCCGCGGCCGCGGGGCGCCAGTCGCGAAAGGTGATCTGTCCCTCGTCGCTGCGGCTCGCGACGCACGCCGAGCCGCTCTCCTGCTGTCCGCCGCAAACGCGATATGGAAACGCGTTATCGGTGGAGACGTGAAACATCTGCGCGGTCGGCTGGTTGTACCAGGAGCTCCACGTCGCGCCGCCGTTGACGGTGATGACCGCACCCTGATCGGCCGCGTTGAGGATGATGCTGGTGTCGTTCGGGTTGATCCAGAGGCGGTGATAGTCGTCGCCGCCCGGCGCGCCGCGAAGCGCGAAGAACGTCTTCCCGCCGTCGACTGACTTCCAGGTGACGACGTTCGCGATGTAGACGACGTCAGCGTTCTTTGGATCGGCGCGGACTTCGTTGAAGTCGCCGGGACGGCCCCACAGCCGATCGTCGTCATTGATCCGCGTCCACGTCTCCCCGGCATCATCGGAGCGATACACGCCTCCGGTTTCTTTCGTCGTGCCGGCGATCGCGTAGAGCCGTTTCGGATTGGCCGCGCAGACTTCGAGTCCCGCGCGTCCCAGTGATTCACCCTCGGGAAGTCCGCCGCTCAGCTGCCGCCACGTCGTGCCGCCGTCGATCGACTTGTAGACGCCGTTGCTGCTGCCCGCGAACACCGCGTTCTCCCACGGACCGTGGCGCTGTTCCCACAGCGCGGCGTAGATGATCTGCGGGTTCGACGGATCGAGGACGACGTCGATGCCGCCGGTGTTCTCGTCGCGGTAGAGGACTTTCTGGAACGTGCGTCCGCCGTCGAGCGAGCGGAAGATCCCGCGCTCTGCGTTCGCGCCGTAGGGATGCCCGAGGACGGCGACGAAGAGGCGATCCGGATCGGTGGGATCGACGGCGATCATCGGGATCTGCTGGCCGTCGCGCAATCCGAGGTGCGTCCAGGTCTTGCCGGCGTCGGCGGATTTGTAGATGCCGTCGCCGGTGGAGAGATCAGGGCGCTGCAGGCCTTCGCCGCTGCCGACGTAAATGACGTTCGGATCGGAAGGCGCGATCGCGATCGCACCGATGGAGCCGGTGGGCTGGTCGTCGAAGATCGGCGTCCAGACGCGGCCGGCGTCGGTGGTCTTCCAGACGCCGCCGTTGTTGACGCCGATGTAGAAGACGTTGGGCTGCGACGGCACGCCCACGGCGGCGACCGTGCGTCCGCCACGGAACGGACCGATCATCCGCCAGTGCATCTCTCCGAGCGATCCGGGATCGATCTGCGCGTGAACGTGAGTCGAAAAGATGAGGACGGCGAGGAGTGCGGCGCGCTTCATGCGCGCGAACCCTAGCACGCGACGGCGGGGCGTATACTCCTTATTAAATGAGAAAAGTCGTGGCCTTTTTCCGCGACCGGAAGCGGCGGCGGCGGCTTCAGCGCGCTCGGGAGGACGCCTCCGCCGAACAGAAGGACGTGCTGGGAACGCTGCGCACGTGGTTCGTCAACGCCGGCATCGCGTTCGCGGTGATCGCGTTCGGCGTGGCCATCCTCGCGGTGGTCATGGAAGTCATCGAGGACTCGATCACCATCGAGTCGTTCTCGGTGCCGCCGTCGTTCGACGAGCAGGGCTACACCGGACGCGTGCTCGCGCTGCGGCTCATCGACGAGCTGGGCGACATGAACCGCCAGGTGGAGCGCGATGTCCCGCGCAAGTCCTTCACCGCCGACTGGCAGCGGAAGGCGATCGATCTGCCGGTGCCGCAGATGAACACCAACCTGCACGCGGTCGTCTCGGTCATCCGGCAGATCATCGGCGTCGAGGAGCAGTCGTTCACGTGCGAGATCGTGAACGGCAACGCCGGCGCGTTGCGGGTGCGCGCGCGGCTCACCGGGCGTGCGCCGTTCGCCGCCGACTATGCGGCCGGCACCTCGATCGACGCGATCATCCGCGATCTGGCCGGGCATTTCTGCAAGCAATCGCAGCCCGTGCTGTACGCGGCGGTGGAGTGCAAGCGGCCCGGCGAGCTTGCCGACAAGGAATGCGCAAGCACGATGCAGCGCATCATGCGCACCTCGGGACGCATCGACGCGACGTGGGCGCTGAAGTTTCTCGGCGACCGGCAGAAGACGACCGACCGCGCCGACGCGATCAGGACGTACACCGTCGCCATTCGCATCGGGTGCGGGCAGATCACCAAGGAAACGAAGATCGTCTGCGCGTATCTCTACGCGAATCGCGGCACGACCTGGGACGAGGAAAGCCAGCCGAAGCTCGCGGTGAAGGACCTCGAGAAAGCGAAGTCGATCCGGCCGCAAGACTCGGGAGTGCTGACGAACCTCGGCGTGGCCTACGATCACGACCAGAAGAAAGACCTGGCGCTGGCGGCGTACTCCGCGGCCGCGGCCGCGTCGCCGAGGGACGTGAGTCCGCTCGTCTACCGCGGCCTGTCCCAATACTCGCGTGATGCGCTCCAGGAGGCGCTCGCCGACTTCAACCGCGCCATTCAGCTCAATCCCACGTATGCGAACGCGTATCTGTCACGCGCCCGCGTGTTTCAGCGGCAACAGGACCGCGACGCGGCGGAGAGGGACTTCCAGACCGCGGTGCTGCTCGACAAGAACAAGCTTCCTGAAGTCGAGCAGCTGCGCGGCATCGAGCTGGCGCAGGTCAGCCCGCTGGAGATGAGGCCATGACGGCGGCGCTGCTGTTCGTCTCGTTGCTGGCCGTGGATCACTATTCGCTCGCCAAGAGCTACTTTTCCGCGCAGAACTATGTGAGCGCCGAGCGGGAGGCGCTCGCCGCCGTGAAGGCTTCGCCGAAGAGCGGGGACGCGCATCGTCTCCTCGGGACCGTCTACAGCGTGCGCGGCAACCTCAACGGCGCGGTCACGGAGTTTCAGGCCGCGATCAAACTGAATGCGAAGGACGCCAACGCGCATTACAACCTCGGCGTCGCCTACTTCAAGTTGAAAAAATGGACGGACTCGGAAAAGTCGCTTACCACGGCGATCACGTTGAATCCGAAAGACGCGGCGGCGTACGAATTGCGCGCATCGGTTTACGACAACCTCCGCAACACGAAGGCCGCGTCCGCGGACCGTCAGGCCGCGACGGCGCTCAAGAAGACGACGTATACGCTGCAATGAGCTCGCGGTAGGCGAGCGCGCTGCGCTTGAGCGTCCGCTTCTGCGACGCGAAGTCGACGTGGATGATGCCGAAGCGCTTCGTGTATCCGAGGGACCACTCCAGGTTGTCGAGGAGCGACCAGACGAAGTAGCCGCGGATGTCGACGCCGGACTCGAGCGCCTGGTGCATCGCGGCGACATGCTCGCGGAGGTAATGCACGCGCAGCGGATCGTCGACCGGATCGCTCACCGCGACCGGCGGATCGTAGAAGGCCGCACCGTTTTCGGTGATGTAGAGCGGCATCGCGCCGTAGCGCTCGCGGAACCACGTCAGGATGCCGGTGAGGCCGGGCGCGTGCACTTCCCAGCCGGTCTCGGTGTAGATCGAGCCGGGGATGTGGATGTTGTCGGCGCGCTCGACGACCTTCGGCGTCGCCTCGACCACGCCGCGCTTGTAATAGTTGATGCCGATGAAGTCGACCGGCGCGCCGATGACCTCGAAGTCGCTGGCCGGGAAGTCGGGCCACGCCTCGCCGAACATCTCGCGCAGTTCGTCGGGATACGAGCCGCGAAAGACGGGATCGAGATACTGGCGGTTCATGTAGGCGTCGGCGCGCGCGGTCGCGGCGCGGTCTTCGTCGCTGTCCGACGCGGGCGACTTCGGCTCGAGGTTGACCACGAGTCCGATGACCTTCTTGCCGATGGCGCGATACGCCTGCACCGCGCGGCCGTGTGCGCGCAGGAGGTTGTGCGAGGCGAGCGGCGCCTCGAAGAGATTGCGATGCCCCGGCGCGAGCGCGCCGTGCAGGTAACCGCCGTCGGTCACCACCCACGGCTCGTTCAGCGTCGCCCACCATTCCACGCCGTCGTCGAGCGCGCGGAACATCACCTGCGCGTACTCCGCGAACCAGTCGGCCACGTCGCGGTTCAGCCAGCCGCCGCGATCGTCGATCGCCGCGGGGAGGTCCCAGTGATAGAGCGTGGCCATCGGCTTGATGCCGTTCCTGCGCAGCTCGTCGACGAGGCGGCGGTAGAAATCGAGGCCGGGCTCGTTCACGCGTCCCGTTCCCTCGGGCAGCACGCGGCTCCAGGAGATACTGAAGCGATAGGCAGTGAGACCGAGCTCGCGCATCAGCGCCACGTCATCGCGATAGCGGTTGTAGTGATCGCAGGCGACGTCGCCGGTGTCGCCGTTGGTCATGCGGCCGGGCGTGTGACTGAAGCGGTGCCAGATGCTGAGTCCGGCGCCGTCGGCGAGCGGCGAGCCTTCGATTTGATAGGAGGCGGTGGCCGCGCCCCACGCGAAGCCGGGCGGGAAGCGAAGATCGCGCGTTGACATCGTGCGCCATTGTGCGTAATGTAGCGCGAAATGTAAACGGTTACATGATGACGCCGAGCAAATCGGATTCGCCCCGTTCTCGCCGTCGCCGACGCTCCGCGGCTGTCACCATCCATGACGTGGCCGCGCGCGCGGGCGTCTCTGTAGCCACAGTCTCCCGAGTCCTCAACCGGAAGGAAATCGTCCGCGAGGAGACCAGCAACCAGGTCCTCGCCGCGGCGAAGTCGCTCCGCTACGTTCCCAACATCGCCGCGCGCTCGCTGAGCATCCGCCGCAGCCAGACCCTCGGCATCGTGCTGCCGGACGTGCACGGCGAGTTTTTCTCGGAAGTCATCCGCGGCATCGACGTGGCCGCGCGCAAAGGCGGCTATCACATCCTCGTCTCCGGCTCGCACAGCGACATCGGGGAGATGGGCGAGGTGCTCGAGGCGATGCACGGACGCGTCGACGGCCTGGTGGTCATGGCCCCGGACGTGGCGATCGACGCGCTGCGCGAACAGCTGCCGCGCGACCTGCCGATGGTGCTGCTCAACTCCAGCGACGAGCGGCATCCCGCGATCACGATCGACAACTACGGCGGCGCGCGCGCGATGATGCGCCACCTCTCCGGCCTCGGACACACGCGCATCGCGTTCATCTGCGGCCCGGGGACGAACGCCGACGCGCGCGAACGGCTGCGCGGTTACCGCCAGGCCATGCGCGGACTCCAGCGCATCGAGTTCGCCGGCGACTTCACCGAAGATGCGGGGCATGAGGCGGTGAAGAAGATTCTGGCGCGCGAGCCGCTGCCGACCGCGATCTTCGCCGCGAACGACTCGATGGCCGTCGGCGCGCTCTCCGCTCTGCGCGACGCCGGCGTCGACGTGCCGCGGCAGATGAGCGTTACCGGCTTCGACGACGTCCCGATCGCGCGCTACGTCAACCCGCCGCTTACCACCATCCGCGTCGACATCGCCGAACTGGGGAGGCGCGCGTTCGCCGTCCTCGTCGACGTACTTGCTCACCCTAGATCGCGCGTGCAGCGCGAACGCATCGATACCTCGCTCGTCGTGCGGAAGAGTTCCGCCAAACAAGGAGAGACGTCATGAGACGAACGTTCACCCCATGGTTGTTCGCACTGCTCATCATCGGCATCGCGGCGGGCGCGCTCGCGCAATCGTCCACGACGGCCACGATCCGCGGCCGCGTCGTCGACGGCAGCGGCGCCGGCGTCGGCAACGCGGAGATCAACGCCGTATCGACCACCAGCGGATTCGTGCGCACCACGAGGTCGGCGCCCGACGGAACGTACACGCTGGCCGGCCTCACGCCGGGCGAGTACAACATCGTCGCCGCCGCGTCCGGCTTCGAGCCGATCAGCAATGCCGTCACGGTGCTGGTCGGCCAGTCGCTGGAGATGAACATCGAGGTCTCGACGACCACGACGGTGCGCGAGACGATCACGGTCGTCGGAACGCAGGCCGTGGAGACGAAGACCAGCGAGGTCGCGACGAACGTGACCACGCACCAGATCGAGAACCTGCCGCAGGACGACCGCAACTTCCTCAACTTTGCGGCGCTCGCGCCGGGCATCCGGCTCTCGAAAGACCCGCTGCGCAAGACGTTCGCGGGCGACGCGCAGGATTCGGAGCAGACCAACATCTTCATCGACGGCGTCAGCACGAAGAACGACATCCTCCAGGGCGGAACGACCGGCCAGGATTCGAGCCGCGGCAATCCGTTCCCTCAGAGCGCGGTGCAGGAGTTCCGGGTCATCACCCAGAACTACAGCGCCCAATACGATCACGCCTCCAGCGCGATCATCACCGCGATCACGAAGTCGGGCGGCAACGACTTCCGCGGACAGGCCTTCGTCTACTATCAGCCCAACGGGTGGGTCGAGCAAACGGCGAAGAACTTCCAGTTCTCCACGCTGGCCACCAACGACGATTACCGCCGCCTGCAGCCGGGCGTCAGCATCGGCGGTCCGATCATCAAGGACAAGCTGCACTACTTCGCCGCCTATGAAGGCGACGACGAAGACGCTTCGAAGCCGGTCACCATCACCATCCCGCAGTTCGCCAGCCAGTTCAATCAATACGTCGGATCGTTCTCCGCTCCGTTCAAATCGACGCTTCTCTTCGGAAAGATGAGCTGGCAGGCCTCGCCGAGCCAGCTCATGGAATTCAGCGCGAACTACCGGCGCGAAAAGGAGACCCGCGACTTCGGCAATCAGGACAGTTTCGAGTCGGCCACCGACTATCAGAACTGGGTCTACGGCTCGACGGCCCGGCACCAGTGGGTCAACGGCAGCGCGCTCAACGAGGCCTCGGTGAGCCTGCAGCGATTCGGCTGGAATCCGGAGCCGCGCAATCCCGACCTCGTCGGACGGCGTTACTTCGCTCCCGGATTCGCGACCGTGATCCGCATCGGCGGCGGAAGCACGACCCAGGAGTTCTACCAGCGCCGCCTGGAAGTGCGCGACAACTACAACCTCGCGCCAATCACGATGGGCGGAACGCACAGCTTCCAGGTCGGCGGCAACATCGACTTCATGCGCTACCGCGTGAACAAGAGCCTCAACGGAAATCCGGAGTTCAAGTTCCTGCCGGACGCGAACGGCGTGTACGGCAACATCCCGTTCGAAGCGGATTTCGGCATCGGCAATCCGAGGCTTTCGGAGAGCAACTCCGAGTACGGCGTTTATGGGCAGGACAAGTGGGCGGTCAACAACAAGCTCACCTTCGACCTCGGCCTGCGCTGGGACTACGAGTCGAAGATGCTGGATCAGGACTACGTCACCCCGGCCAACATCACCGCGGCGCTGAAGGGGAAATCGTTCCAGTTCGACGGCCGCACGATCAGCATCCCCGATGAATATTTCTCGACCGGGAACGAGCGCGAGCCCTACAAGAGCATGTGGCAGCCGCGGTTCGGATTCACGTACGACCTCAAAGGCAACAGCCAGTCGGTGGTTTTCGGCGGCTGGGGCAAGTATTACGATCGTCTCTTCCTCAACTCCACGCTGGACGAGCGCTTCCGCCTCCAGTTCCCGGTCTATCGCTTCCGCTTCTCGCCGAACGGCGATCCCGGCACCGTCAAGTGGGATCCGACGTACTTCACCAAGGCGGGTCTGCAGGGACTGATCGCGGCGGGCGCGGCGCGTCCGGAGATCTACCTGCTCAGCAACGAGACCAAGCCGCCGTATTCGACGCAGTACAACATCGGATTCCGGCAGGCGTTCGGATCATGGCTCGCGTCGGTCGGCTACAACGCGGTCCGCGGGAAGCGCGGCATCACATACGTTTCCGCGTCCGGCACGTGCTGCGCGGCGTTCGCGGCGGGATTCGGCAACATCATCATCAACGATCCGGTCGGCAAGAGCTTCTGGTATGACGCACAAACCGTTTCGCTCGACCGCCCGTATACCGGCTCGAACGGCTGGGGAGTCCGCCTGACGTTCACGCATGCGAAGGCCGAGCAGAACGGCAACGATCTGTTCAGTCTCGACGCGCCTTCTGCTGCCGACTATGCGCGGCATCCACGTGTGGGCTCGGAGCCGAATCGCTTCAATGCCACGCTCATCGTGGGCCTGCCGTGGGACATGCGCTTCAGCACGAACATCACGGCCAGCAGCGGCGAGGCGACGCCGTTCTTCGACTTCTCGAAGGGATTCTCGCTGGCGGGGCGCCAGCAGACGGGCGTCATCAACGACGCGGTTTATCCGGAGGGCGGGTACCGCAATCTGGACTTCCGTCTGTCGAAGGACTTCGCGGCGTTCTCCGGCGTGACCGTCGGTGTGTCCGCGGAGATGTTCAACGCCTTGAATGCGACGAATTACGGCTGTCTGAACAGCTTCGTCGGCGACAACAACGATCGCACCACTCTCGGCAACCCGAACTGCGTCGTTTCGCTCGGACGGCGCGAGCAGGTCGGCCTGAAAGTGAGCTTCTGATTCGCCGCCTCGCCGCGCTTGCCGTTGTTTTCCTGGTCGCGTGCGCGACGGATGCGCCGCGGACCCATGACACTGTCGTTTTGACCGACGCTGCGCTGCTGGACGATGTCCAGCGGCGCACGTTCGGTTTCTTCTGGGAGCTCGAGGATCCGAACACACACCTGATTCCCGACCGCGCGCCGACGCCGTCGTTCTCGAGCATCGCCGCGGTCGGATTCGGATTGACGGCCTACGGAATCGGCGCGGAGCGCGGTTTCGTGACGCGTGAGGCCGCGGCGCAGCGGACGCTGGCGACGCTGCAGTCGCTGCTGGCGATGAAGCAGGGTCCCGAGGCGCGCGGCGTGTCGGGATACAAGGGTTTCTTCTATCACTTCCTCGACATGAAGACCGGGGAGCGGTTCCAGACCGTCGAGTTGTCGACCGTCGATACGTCTCTGCTCATCGCCGGCGCGTTGTTCGCGCAGTCGTATTTCGATCGCGACAGCTCGGTCGAGAAAGCGGTTCGCGACGCGGCCGAGACGCTGTACGCGCGCGTCGAATGGCCGTGGGAGCAGATCCGCGCGAACGCCATCAGCATGGGCTGGACGCCGGAGCAGGGTTTTCACACCTATGACTGGCGCGGCTACAACGAGGCCATGATCGTGGTGATCCTCGCGCTCGGATCGCCGACGCATCCCGTCGATCCGGCGGCGTGGGCGGAGTATCACAAGACCGACCGCCGCGGGACGTTTTACGGGCAGGAGCACATTCTCTTCGGCCCGCTGTTCGGGCATCAGTACTCCCACGTCTGGATCGACTTCCGCGGCATCCGCGACGGCGTCAACGGCATCGACTATCACGAGAACTCGCGCCGCGCGACGCTCTCGCAGCGCGCCTACGCGATCGACAATCCGGGGCAGTATCGCGATTACGGTCCGAACATCTGGGGCCTGACCGCGTGCGACGGTCCGATGGACGCGACGCTCACCATCGACGGCCGGCCACGCACGTTCCACTCCTATCACGCGCGCTCCGCGACCGAAGGCGACATCCGCGACGACGGCACGATCGCGCCGACGGGCGCGGTCTCGTCGATCGCATTCGCGCCCGAGATCGCGATTCCCGCGATTCGCGAAATGAGCACGCGCTACGGCGCGAACCTCTACTCGAAATACGGCTTCCTCGACGCGTTCAATCCGACGTTGCGTACGACGGACGAGCTGAAGCACGGCCGCGTCGACCCGCAACAGGGCTGGTTCGACGTCGACTACCTCGGCATCGATCAGGGGCCGATCATCGCCATGATCGAGAACCACCGCACGGGCCTGGTCTGGAACACGATGAAGAAGAATCCCCACATCGTGCGGGGACTGAAGCGCGCGGGATTTACGGGCGGGTGGCTGGAGGGAAGGTGAGGCGCGCGATCGTCGCGTTGTTGGTGCTGGCCGCTTGCGCTGAGCATCGGGACACGCGCACTGTCGTCGAGTTCTGGGCCCTTGGCCGCGAGGGCGAAGTCGTCGCGGAGATGATCCCTGACTTCGAGCGCCGCAATCCGGACATCAGGATCGTGCTGCAGCAGATCCCGTTTATCGCGGCACATGAGAAGCTGCTGACGGCGTACGTCGGCGACGCGACGCCGGACATCGCGCAGATGGGCAACACCTGGATCCCGGAATTCGTGACCGTGCGGGCGCTCGATGCTCTGACCTGGCCGGCCGACGATCAGCGCGATTTTTTCCCCGGCATCTGGGCGACCAACGTCGTCGACGGAAAGCTCTACGGCGTTCCCTGGTACGTCGATACGCGGGTCCTTTTCTACCGCAAGGACCTGCTCGCGGCGGCCGGCTATCCGAAAGGCCCGCGCACGTGGAGCGAATGGATCGACTGCATGGAGCGCCTGCAGCGCGGGAAGATCAGCCGCTACGGCATCCTGATGCCGACCAACGAACACGAGCACATCGAGGTCCTGGCGATGAGCAACGGCTCGCCGATGCTCAATGCCGGCGGCACACGGGGCGCGTTCCGCGAGCCACCGTTCCGCGGGGCGTTCGCGTTTTATGTCGAGCTGTTCCGGCGCGGATTCGCGCCGAAGGTCAACAACACCCAGGTCGCGAACCTCTACCAGCAATTCGCGCAGGGCGAGTTCGCGATGCACATCACCGGGCCGTGGAACGTCGGTGAGTTCGCGCGGCGACTGCCGCCGGAGATGCAGGACAAGTGGGCCACCGCGCCGCTGCCGGCGCGCGACGCCTCGCAGCCGACCGGCATCTCCATGGCCGGCGGATCGAGCCTGGTGATCTTTCGCGCATCGCCGCGCAAGGCGGCGGCGCGCAGGTTCATCGAGTTTCTCTCCGAGCCCGCGCAGCAAATACGGTTTTACGAGCTGTGCGGCGATCTGCCGTCGCGGCGCAGCGCCTGGCGCGCGCCGGCGCTGGCGAACGATCCGCATTTCCCCGCGTTCCGGGAGCAGCTCGAGCGCGTGGCGCCGTTCCCGAAGGTCGCGGAGTGGGAGCAGATCGCGACGGCGATCTACGAGCATGGCGAGGCGGCCGTCCGCGGCGCGATGACGCCGGAGACGACACTGGCCGATCTCGACCGCACGACCGACCGCATTCTCGAAAAGCGCCGCTGGGTACTGGAGAGGAACACACCATGACCCGCGAGGCGCGCGCCGGCCTGCTCTTCCTCGCCCCCGGACTGTTCGTGCTCGTGGTCTTCTTCTTCCTCCCGGTCCTGGCCGGATTCGGGCTGAGCGTCACCGACTTCGACCTCTATGCCGTCGGCGACATCCACAATCTCCGCTTCGTCGCGCTGCGCAACTATGCCACGCTTCTGCGCAGCGAGGTCTTCTGGACCGCGTTCGTGAACACGCTCTACTTCGCCCTCGCCGGCGGGCCGCTCACCGTCGCCGTATCGCTCGGCGCGGCGCTGCTCGTCAACGCCAAGGCGGCGCGGTGGAAGCCGCTCTTCCGGACCATCTACTTCGCGCCGGTGGTGACCACGCTGGTGGCCGTGGCCATCGTCTTCCGGTTCCTCTATCACCCGCGCTTCGGAATGATCAACCGCGCGCTGGAGAGCATCGGACTGCACGGCGCCGACTGGCTCAGCGATCCGAAGCTGGCCATGCCGGCGATCATCCTGGTCGCGGTCTGGAAGAACTTCGGCTACAACATGATCATCTTCATCGCCGGGCTGCAGAACATCCCCGACGAGCTGTACGAAGCCGCGCGCATCGACGGCGCGGGCGAATGGAAGCAGTTCCGCCACGTCACCCTGCCGATGCTCGGTCCGACGTTTCTCTTCGTCGGCATCGTCACCGCCATCGGCTATCTGCAGCTCTTCGCCGAGCCATACGTCATGACCCACGGCGGGCCGCTGAACCGCACCCTGTCGGCGGTGATGCTGATGTATCAGCAGGGCTTCAGGTGGTGGCGCATGGGATACGCGGCGGCGATCGCGTTCCTCCTGTTCCTGGTGATCGCCGCGGCGACGGCGCTGCAGATGCGCATGCAGGAGCGCCGGTGAAGAAAGCGCTGTTGCATGCCGGCCTGATCGCGGGCGGCCTGGTGACGCTGTTTCCGCTGCTGTGGATGCTCTCGGCGTCGCTGATGTCCAACGGCGAGGCCACGACCTATCCGGCGCATGTGATTCCGCACGCGCCGACGCTCGATCAGTACCGCGCGCTGTTCGTGCGTCTCAACATCGGCCGCGCGTTTTTCAGCAGCACCGTCATCGCGGTCGTCACCACACTCTTCTCGCTGCTCTTCAACTCGATGGCCGGCTACGCGTTCGCGCGTCTCCGCTTTCGCGGGCGCGACCGCATGTTCACGCTCCTCCTCGCCGCCTTGGTGATCCCCGCGCAGGTCGGGATGCTGCCTCTCTTCCTGATGATGAAGTCCCTCGGCCTCGTGAACACCTACTGGGGCGTGATCATCCCGTCGCTGGCGAGCGTGTTCGGCATCTTCCTCATCCGCCAGTTCATGCTCTCGATTCCGCAGGAATTGCTGGAGGCAGCGCGCATCGACGGCGCGGGCGAATGGCGGATCTACTGGTCGGTGGTGATGCCGCTGGCGCGTCCGATCCTGGCCACGCTGGCGATCTTCACGTTCATGACCACCTGGAACGACTTCATGTGGCCGCTGATCGTGCTCAGCGATCAGTCGCACTACACGCTGCCGGTGTCGCTCGCAAACCTCGTCGGCGAGCACGCGCAGGACGTGGAGCTGATGATGGCCGGCTCGGTCCTGACCGTGCTGCCGGTGCTGGCGCTGTTCCTGTTCCTGCAGCGCTACTACATCGCGGGGTTGATGGCCGGGAGCGTCAAGGGATGATCGCGGCGATCCTCGCCGCGGTGTTGTGGACGGCGCATCCTGCCGACGGCGTGGAGATGCATCTCTCGCGCGAGGGCGAGGTGAACCGCCTCGACTTCGACTTTCATGGGCACGGCGGTTATGCGATCGCGCGGCGCGAGGTCGAGCTCGAGCTGCCTGCGAATTACCAGTTCACGTTTCGCATGCGCGGCGACGCGCCGCCGGAGACGCTGGAGTTCAAGCTGGTCCGCGGCGACGACGTCTGGTGGATGAACCGCCGCGACTTTGCGTTTCCGCGCGAATGGCAGACGGTGACGACGAAAAAGCGGCAGATTTCTTTCGCGTGGGGACCGTCCGGCGGCGGCGAGCTGCGGCACATCAACGCGATGGAAGTCGTGGTGACGGCGGGAAGCGGCGGGAAGGGGACGGTGTGGTTCACCGACCCGGTGCTCGAAGAGCTGCCGCTCGTGACCAACGAGATCGGCGGCCTGGTCATCGACTGCACCGATTGCAGCGTGCCGGACGCGCCGCTGCAGCAGCGCGCCGGCGAGCAGCTCTTCGTCTGGCTGCCCGACGCGCCGATGCAAATTCCGGCTATCACCGGATCGACGCGCAACGTGACCACCAAGCCGCCGGACTGGGCGCCGACCGCAAACGACTTCTACTCCATCGTCGCGAAAGCCGCGCCGCGCGGCGCATACCCTCGCTACTTCCTCGGCGAGCAGTCGTACTGGACCGTCGTCGGCTCGGACGGCGGCGAGAACGAGGCCCTGGTCAGTGAAGACGGCGCGGTCGAGCCGTTCAAGAGCGGCGAGTCGATCGAGCCGTTTCTGCACGTCGACGGCAAGCGGCTCACCTGGGCCGACGTCGAGATCACGCAGTCACTCGCCGAAGGCGACCTGCCGATTCCGTCCGTGACCTGGAAGACGAAAAACGCGTCGATGACCGTGACCGCCGCGGTGAGCAGCTCGTCGATGCTGCAGCTGCGCTATCGCGTGCGCGGCGACGCGGAGCTCGAGCTGCAGGTGCGGCCGTTCCAGGTGAATCCGTCGACGCAGTTTCTGAATACCGAGGGTGGGGTGGTGAAGACGGCGAGTGGGAGATCCTTCGCCCTCTGCGGGGCTCAGGACGACGTTTGCGAGGTCGACATCCCGCTGCAGCCCGGCGCGAAGCGCGAGTCGTTCGAGCGTATTGCCGCCGACTGGCGCGAGAAGCTGCACCGCGTCGCGATCGACATCGCAGGGGCGCCTGAGATCGCCGACACGATCCGCGCGAACCTGGCCTACACGCTCATCCATCGCGACGGTCCCGCGCTGCAGCCGGGCTCGCGCTCCTACGAGCGTGCCTGGATCCGCGACGGCGCGCTCATCTCCTCGCTGCTCCTCCGCCTCGGGCACAAGGACGTCGCGAAGCAGTTCGCGGAATGGTTCGCGTCGTATCAGTACGACAACGGCAAGGTACCGTGCTGCGTCGACAAGCGCGGCGCCGATCCCGTTCCCGAAAACGACAGCCACGGCGAGTTGATCTTCCTCGCCGCCGAGATCGAGCGCTACACGCACGACGCCGCGTTCGCGGCGCGCATGCGCCCGCACGTCGAAGCCGCCGCGCGCTACATCAACGAGCTGCGTGCGCAGAACCACGGCGAGTTCGAAGGGCTGGTGACGGAGTCGATCAGCCACGAGGGCTACTCAGCGAAGCCGGTGCATTCGTACTGGGACGACTTCTTCTGCGTGAAAGGCCTCGACGACGCGAACGATCCGCAGGCCGCGGCCTTTCGTCGGGATCTCGCGACCTCCATCCGCCGCACGATCGACAAGCACCATCTCGACTACGTCCCCGCGTCCGTCGAGCTCGCGGATTTCGATCCGACGTCGACCTCGATCGGCATCTCGCCGCTCGGCCTGCTCTCGCTGCTTCCTGAAAAGGAGCTGCGCCGCACGTACGAAAAGTACCTCTCGAACATCGCCCGGCCCCGCGCCGACTACACGCCCTACGAAATGCGCAACATCGGCGCGCTGATCCGCCTTGGCGAGCGCAACCGCGCGCTGCAGCTCGTCGATCGCTTCATGCTCGACCGGCGTCCGGCGGGATGGAAGCAGTGGGCCGAGGTCGTGCGGACCGAGTATCGGAAAGCGGGATTCATCGGCGACATGCCGCACGCGTGGGTCGCGTCCGACTTCATGCGCTCGATCCTCGACGCGATCTGCTACGAGCGCGAAGACGGCACGCTGGTCATCGGCGCGGGAGTGCCGAAGCGCTGGTTGCCGCTGCATGTCGGCCCGCTGCCGACGAGCCAGGGCGCGGTCGACATCCGCATGGGCCGCGATGGGAAAGTGGTCGTGAAAGGCGCCAAACGCTACGAGATCGCTTTTTCGGACGCGGCGTCGAAGAGGTGAATGCGGCTCGCGTCGACGCCGAGGGAGATCGTGTCGCCGGTGTGCGGCGCGTCGTGCGGATCGTAGATCGCGACGAGCTTCTCGGTGCCCGCGGTCGCGTAGACGATCGACTCGTGGCCGATCGGCTCGACGAGATCGACGGTCGCTGCGATGTCGTTGCCCGGCGCGAGATGCTCGGGCCGGATGCCGGCGATCACGCGGCGTCCTGACTCGAGCGGCGTACGCAGCGGGAGCGTGAACGACGGCGCGCGCAGCCGCGAGTCTTCGACGGTCATCTGCAGGAGGTTCATCGGCGGCGTGCCGATGAACTGGGCGACGAACGCGTTCGCGGGATGCTCGTAGACCTCGCGCGGCGTGCCGACCTGCTGGATTTTCCCGTCGCGCATGACGGTGATGCGATGGCCCATGGTCATCGCCTCGATCTGATCGTGGGTGACGTAGACGGACGTCGTGCCGAGGGTTTGCTGGAGGCGCGTGATTTCGGCGCGGGTCTGGACGCGGAGCTTCGCGTCGAGGTTCGAGAGCGGCTCGTCGAAGAGGAAGACTGCGGGCTGGCGGACGATCGCGCGGCCGACCGCGACGCGCTGGCGCTGGCCGCCGGAGAGCTCCTTCGGCGTGCGGTCGAGCACGTGGCCGATGCCGAGGATCTCCGCGGCGGCGGCGACGCGGCGGTTCATCTCGTCCTTCGGGACGCCGCGCATGCGCAGCCCGAACTCGAGGTTCTCGCGCACGGTCATGTGTGGATAGAGCGCGTAGCTCTGAAAGACCATGGCGATGTCGCGGTCTTTCGGCGCGAGGTCGTTCACGACGCGCCCGCCGATCGACACCGTGCCGGCGCTCACGTCCTCGAGTCCGGCGATCATCCGCAGGGCCGTCGACTTGCCGCAGCCCGACGGACCGACCAGCACCATCAGCTCGTGATCGTCGATGTGGAGGTTGAGGTTCTCGATGACGGAGACATCGCCGTACCGCTTCGCGACATCGGTGAAGGTGACGTCGGCCATGGTCCGCCTAGATTACCGCGGAATACTTTGCTGCTTTCGCAGCATTTGCATACAGTTACCGGCCCGGATCCCGGACGCCGGACATTCTTTAACAATCTGCCAGCTCCTTGAACCATCGCGATGACGCGAGGTTCCGCTAGGCCAGAAGGAGGTTTCGATGAGGACTTACGAAGTCCTGTTCATCCTCTCTCCGCAATCGACGGAAGAGGAAACGACGACGCTCATCAGTGATTTCAAGAGCATCGCCGAACGCAACGGTGCCACGCTGAAAAACGAAGAAGCGTGGGGTCGCCGCCGTCTCGCGTATCCCATCCAGAAGTTCACCGAAGGCATTTACCACCTCTTCGTGCTCGAGAGCGATCAGTCGCTGTCGGAGCTCGACCGCCGCATGAAGAACGTCGATCGCATTCTGCGTCACGTGATCGTGCGTACGGACGAGGACCACAAGCGCGCCGAGAAGCTCGCGAAGCGGAATCCGAAGAAGGACCGCGCGCGTCCGGCTGCCGCCGCCCCCGTTTCCCCGGCCGCTCCGTCGGTCGAGGCGGTGATGGTGGAAGGCGCCGAGGAAGCGCCGCAGGCCTAAGGAGGAATGAACAATGGCGACGATGACAGGTAGTGGTCCGAGGAGAGGTCCCGGCGGTCCGGGCGGCGGCGGAGACGATCGCCGCGGCGGTCCGGGCGGCCAGCAGGGCGGCAAGAAGAAGTTTTTCTATCGCCGCAAGCGGGTCTGCAAGTTCTGCGTCGAGAAGATCGAGTACATCGACTTCAAGGACGTGAAGACGCTGCAGCAGTTCATCCCGGAGCGCGGCAAGATTCTTCCGCGCCGCATCTCCGGCACGTGCGCGCTGCACCAGCGCAAGCTCCAGAACGCGATCAAGCGCGCGCGCATCGCGGCGCTGCTTCCGTTCACCGCTGACTAAGTTTTTTCGATGATCGAAACGTCCCTTCCTCAGAGCGAGCCGGTGATGCTGCCGGACCGGCCGTTTGGCCGCGTCCTGCGGAGCATCGCCGGATATTCGCTGCTGACGGCGATGATGATCGTCACGCCGCTGCTGGTGTTCGTGCCGGCCGCGCTGTTCCATTGCGCGATCCGCAACGGGCGCCGCGCAACGTGGGCGGCGCTCCTGATGGCGCTCGCGCTGGCGAGCCTTTACGTCTCGACTGTGCCGGCGACACCCGCCGACACGGCGAAGATGGCCTGGACGTATCTCGCCGGCGTGGCCCTCGGCATCGCCCTGCCTTCGATGGCGGCGCTGCCGCTGATCGAGCGCGGCGAGAAGTTCGGCCGCGTGCTGGTGCTGCTGCTGATCGGCAGCTCGGTCGGACTCGCGTTCACCGAAGTGGCGTCGCGTGCGCTGATCGACTTCTCGCCGTTCGCGGCGCAGGTCGCGCAGGCGCATCAGACGACCGCGGACTTCGCGCCGATCTATCGCTCGAACGGGATCACGCCCGAAATGATCCGCGCGATCGAGCGGATGACGATCTATCTGATGCCGGCGTTGACACTCGCCTACGTCGCCGTGTTCTTCATTCTCAGCCTGCTGATGTTCGGCCGGCTGAAGGCGTGGCGCGAGCTGAATGCGCGGCGCGGGGACGGGGAGGCGCTCGGCGCCTACCTGTTCCGCAACTTCTCACTTCCCGACTGGCTGCTGTTCGCGTTCCTCCTCGGAGGACTGACGCCGATTGCCCACGGGATGCTGCAGAAGATCGCCGCGAACGTCCTGGCGCTGGTGGCATTCCTCTACATCCTCCAGGGGCTGGCGATTTTCCGCTTTCTCCTGGTGGCGATGGGGGCGGGATTCATGGGCACGGCGCTGGGCTGGCTGCTGCTCGCGTTTCTGACGATCACCGGCGTCGGGCCGCTGCTGCTCGGCGTGGCGGGGCTATTCGATCCGTTTTTCGATTTCCGACATTTCAAGAAGCGAAAGGACGACTCTCATGAAAGTCATTCTGACTGAGGAGATCCGCGGCCTCGGCACGCGCGGCGAAGTCGTGACCGTCAAGGACGGCTACGCACGGAACTATCTCTTCCCGAAAAATCTCGCGTCCGAGGCGACGACGGGAAACCTCAAGAAGATCGAGCACCAGCGCCGTAAGTGGGCGCTGCTCGCGCAAGAGGAAAAGAACGCGGCGCAGAAGGCGGCCGACTCCGTCAAGGGCGTCAAGGTCGTGGTGCAGAAGCGCGTCGGCGAGCACGGCCAGCTGTTCGGCTCCGTGACCGCGAACGAGATCGCGGACGCCCTCGAGGCGAAGGGCGTCAACGTCGACAAGCGCCGCATCGAGCTCGCGCATCCGATCAAGACCATCGGCATGCACGACGTCGAAGTGCGCCTGCACAAGGACGTCTCCGCGCAGATCCAGGTGGAAGTGCAGGCGATCGGCGTGGAGAAGCTCGAGGAAGCGCCGGAAGAGGCGCCCGCCGAAAAGCAGTAGCTACAATGGGGCCGGCGGGCTGAAGCCCGCCGCTCCACTTTCATGGCTGACGATCGTTACATCGAATCGCCTCCGGCGGGCGCTGATGGCTGGCGCGAGGTCTGGCGCGAGGATCGTCACTATCCCGGCCAGTCGTTTCTGCGAAAGATCGTGCGCCGGATCATGGCGCCGGACGCGGAGCGGCAGCGCAACTTCAACCTCGTGCTGCTCGATCTGCTCGAGGACCTGCGCCGCGACGTCGAAGCGGTGCGCCGCGATCTGCACGGCGACATCGAGACAGTGCAGCGCGACGTCCGCGCGGCCGACGAGGCGCTGGCGGCCGAGCAGGCCAGGATCCGCGAGCTGATTCCGACGGCCGCGCGCCGCAACGACGCGCTGATCGCCGCGCTCGATCAGAAGATCGAAACGCTGGCGGTGCGGATCCGCGACGTCGTCAATCCCGTCGTCGCGTCGTCGAACGACGTTCTGTATCGCCGCCTCGAAGACGCGCTGCGCGGAAGCGAGGCGCAGGTGCGCGCTGACGTCGCGCCGTACGTGCGCTATGCGGCGGAACATCAGCCGGTGCTCGACGTCGGCTGCGGGCGCGGAGAGTTTCTCGCGGCCTGCCGCGACGCGGGCGTCAACGCGCGCGGCGTCGATACGAACGAGCGCTCAGTCGCCGATCTGAAGGCGCGCGGCTTCGACGTGGCGCTGGCTGGAGTGCCGGAGTGTTTCGCGCCGCTCGCGAACGGCTCACTCGGCGCGATCCTGGCGATGCACGTCGTCGAGCATGTTCCGGCGGAAGTGCTGTTCGCGCTGTTTCGCGAGGCGGGACGCGTTCTGCGGGAGGGCGGCCTGCTGATGATCGAGACGCCGAACGCCGAGTCGATCGCGATGTCGGCCTCCGACTTCTGGCGCGATCCGACGCATCTCGCGCCGCGTCACGCCGCCGCGCTGACGACGCTCGCGCGCGAGCACGGCTTCGCGATCGAGGAAGTGCGCGCGGTGCACGAGCTGCCCGAAGGCGTACGCATCCCGATTCTCGAGAACGACGCGCCGGAGCTGCAGCGCGTCATTCACGCGGTCAACGATCGTATCTTCGCTCCCCAGGATCTTCGCCTGGTCCTTCGCCGTACGGCATGACGTCCACGACGACCTGACCGGGCGGCGGCGGGGGAGTGTGGTGAGGGAGCAGCGCGCCGAGGAGGAGACCGGTGACGAGTCCTCCGAGATGCGCGGCGAGATCGATCTGCGGGATGGTCGCGCCGATGACGAGGTTCGCGGCAATCCAGAACAGCAACTGTTTGACGATGCCGCGGGCGGCGCGCTCGTGACGCCAGCGCGGCGAGCGCCAGACCGAGAAGATGAACGCGCCGAGGATGCCGAAGATCGCGCCGCTCGCGCCGACCGACGAGCCGACGTTGTGCAGGTAGCTGGTGATCGACGCCGCGATGCCGCTCACGAAGTAGACGACGAGGAAGCGGCGCGTGCCGAACATCACCTCGTACAGGCTGCCGAGCTGGAACAGCGCGAAGAGGTTCATGCCGAGGTGAAGCAGGTCGCCGCGAATCGTGCCGTCGCCGTGCAGGAACATTGCCGTCAGGAGGCGCCAGTATTCGCCGGCGCGCACGTACGGCGGCACGATCGCGCCGAGCTCGGCGAGCTTGATCTGATCCAGCCAGGCGCCGGTCACGACTTCGATGGCGAAGCCGATCAGGATGGCGATGATGAGCAGCGTCGTCGCGGGCGTCCGCCGGCGATGGCCGTTCACTTTGGCTCCAGCATCGCCGAGACGCGGCGCATGAGCAGGTGTGCGAGGCGGGGAAACATTTCTTTCAGGCGCATGTAGACGGCGGCGAGCAGCGGAAGGATACGTCGGTAGCGTCCATCCTCGGCGGCGTCGCAGATCGCGCGCGCGACGCGCTCCGGCTTGACCGCGAGCATCAGCCGCGACGCGGCCGGCATCATTCCCCGCTCCGCTTTCACGAAAAACTCGGTATCCGTCGTTCCGGGGCAGACCAGTGCAACGCGCACGCCCCGCGAGATCACCTCGTCGCGCAGCGCCTCGGTGAAGCCGATCAGCGCGAACTTCGTCGCGCAGTAGCCGCCCATCCGCGCGAAACCCATGATGCCGGTGATCGAGGAGAGATTGACGATCGTTCCCTCGCGGCGCTCGAGCATCTGCGGCAGCACCGCCTGCGTGCAGTGCACCGCGCCGAAGTAATTCGTGTTCATCAGCGCGTGCAACTCGTCGAGCTTCGCGTCGGCGATGGAGTCGAAAATCGCGAAGCCGGCGTTGTTGACGAGGACGTCGACGCGGCCGGCGGTCTCGATCAGCCGCCGGCAGTCTTCGGGCTTCGTGACGTCGGTCGGGACCGCTGTCGCGTTGACGCCGTGGGCGCGGCAGGCCGCGGCGACCTCCTCGAGCTGCTGGGCGCGGCGGGCGCCGATGACGACGTTCGCGCCGCGCCGGGCCATCTCCAGAGCGGCCGCGCGCCCGATGCCGCTCGACGCGCCGGTGATCACTGCTGTTTTTCCCTTGAGGTTCATCGTTGCCGGGCGAGAGTGTATCGGCAGACTTCTCGCATTTGACACTGCAAAAGTGCGAACCCTATACTCCGGCCGAAGTCCATCCTCTAGCTCAACCGAGCTACGCCCGTACCGGCCCCAGGAGGTTTTCGATGCCTTTCGAGGAAGTCAAAAAAGTCTGGATGAACGGGCAGCTGGTCGACTTCGCCGACGCGAAGATCCACGTCTTCACCCACGCCGTGCACTACGGTTCCGGTCTCTTTGAAGGCATCCGCTGCTACAACACCAAGCGCGGCCCGGCCATCTTCCGGCTCGAGGAGCACACGCGCCGGCTCTTCGACAGCTCCAAGATCTACCGGATGGAGCTCCCGTTCTCGCCCGACGAGATCAATCGCGCCTGCATCGATCTGATCCAGGCGAATGGCTTCGAAGACTGCTACCTCCGTCCCGTCGTCTACCGCGGCTTTCACTCCCTCGGCGTCTTCCCGGGCGCATGCCCGGTCGACGTCGTCATCGGCGCCTGGATCTGGGGCAAGTATCTCGGGCCGGAGGCGCTCGAGCAGGGCGTCGACGTGCGCGTCTCCTCGTGGAACCGCATGGCTCCCAACACGTTCCCCGCGCTCGCCAAGGCGACCGGCAACTACATGAACTCCATCCTCATCCGCCAGGAAGCGGCGATCGACGGCTACGCAGAGGGCATCGCGCTCGACGTCAACGGCTACGTCAGCGAGGGATCGGGCGAGAACATCTTCGTCGTCCGCGACGGCCGCATCTTCACGCCGAACCTCGGCGCCTCGATTCTCGGCGGCATTACCCGCGCCAGCATCATCAAGATCGCGCGCGACTTCGGTTTCGAGGTCGTCGAGTCTTTGATCCCGCGCGAGATGCTCTACATCGCCGACGAGGTCTTCTTCACCGGCACCGCCGCCGAAGTCACTCCCATCCGCTCGATCGACAAGATCATCGTCGGCAACGGACGCCGCGGCCCGATCACCGAGCGGCTGCAGAAGGAGTTCTTCGCCTACATCGGCGGAGACATCCCCGATCGCTACAACTGGCTGACGCCGGTGTACGCCGAGAGTGAAACGAAGGCGCGAAAGCCGGCGCTGGTAGCGGGATAGCTCCCGCGGCGCGTCGTCAGATCAATCCTTTCTCCTTCATCGAGAAGTAGCGGTGCGCGCCGATCACGAGGTGGTCGACGAGCTCGATGTCGGCGAGCTTGAGCGAGTCGCGCAGCTTGGTCGTGAACGTCTCGTCTTCCTGCGACGGCGTCGGATCGCCGGATGGATGATTGTGATAGACGACGATGGCGATGGCGTTCTCGACCACCGTCGCGCGGATGATGTCGCGCGTGGAGACGAGGGTGTTGTTGACGGTGCCGACGAAGATGTCGCGCTGCTTGATGATGCGGTGGCGCGAGTCGAGGAGCGCGATTCCGAGGCGCTCCTGCCGGTGCCGCCCGCACTGTCTGACGAGCGCGCTGCCGAGCACCGTCGTGACGAACGGCGGCGGTTCCTCCGGCTCTTCCGAGGTCATCCGCCGCGACATCTCGAACGCCGCGAAGATGCGCGCCGCCTTCGCGGGACCGACGCCGGGCAGGGTGAACAGATGTTTCGGCTCGCGCTGCCGGAGCGTGGACATCCCCTCGCCGAGGAGCTCGCGCGCGAGTTGAATGGCGTTCTTGCCGCGCAGGCCGGAGCCGAGCAGGATCGCGAGGAGCTCGGCGTTCGAGAGCGTCTCCGGGCCGTGCGTGAACAGCCGCTCGCGCGGGCGGTCGTCGCGGGGCAGATCGCGAATCACTTCGGTCATGACTGTGCCTCCAGAATGGCCTCGACGATCGGCGGCGTCGCGACGGCGGCTTTCTCCGCCACCGCGAACCTGCACGCGGAGCTCACGCCGCTGGCCTCGGGATTGATCTCGATCGAGAGGCCGCGGTTCAGCGTGACGAAGCCGGCGGCCGGATAGACGACGCCGGACGTTCCGATGACCAGCAGCAGGTCGGCGGCGCGGATCGCGCTCACCGCGCGCGTCACGGCGTCGTCGGGCAGCGTCTCTCCGAACCAGACCACGTCGGGACGCAGCAGCGCGCCGCATTCACAGCGCGGAGGAAGGTGCGCGAACGCTTCTACGTGATCGGTGACACGCTGCTCCCGCGTGCAGCGGACCCGGAAGATGTTGCCATGCAGCTCGATGACGGCCGGAGCGCCCGCGCGCGCGTGCAGGCCGTCGACGTTCTGAGTGACCACGATCGCGTCGGGAAGGCGGGCCACTGCCTCGTGCGCGGCGTTCGGCTTCGCCTCGCGAATGAGAGCGCGGCGCCACTCGTACCACTCCCACACGAGGAGCGGATCGCGGCGGAACGCCGCCGGCGTGGCCAGGTCCTCCGCGCGGAAGTCGCGCCAGAGGCCGGTGTCGCCGCGGAAGGTCGGGATGCCGCTGTCGGCGGAGATGCCGGCGCCGGTGAAGACGACGACGGTGCGGGGCTTCGCGCCGCGGATCGCGCGAACTGCTTCATCGATGCTGCTCATGGCGAGCAGGTTATGACGAGGGTGTCAAGGACCCCCAGGGAATCTACCGTTTCGGGGGATCCCCGGGCTTCCGAGGGCCACTTTTCTTGTGCAGTTGGATACCGGTCGTAGAAGACCTCAGGCCTTCGGAATCATCTCCTCATGAATCTCGATGAAGGCGTCCTTGCGCAGCGACTCGATGTACGCCTTGTAGTCGCGCTGGAACGTTTCGTCGTCGGCGTCGCGGCGGAGCTTTTCCTTCAGCGTCTCGAACGCCGGCACCTCGGAGGGGAGGCGCTGTTCGACTTTCATGATGAACCAGGCCGACTTCGTCTCGAGCGGACCGATGATCGCGCCCGGCGCGGCCGCGAAGACGGCTTTGTCGAGCTCCGCGACGAGGTCGCCCTTGGCGATCTCGCCGAGGTCGCCGCCCTTGTCCTTCGATCCCGACTCGGACATCGTCGTGGCGAGGTTGGCGAAGTCCGTCCCCGGCTTCTTCGCGGCCTCGGCGACTTCGGTCGCGCGCGTGCGGGCCTCGTCCATCTTCGAGGCGTCCTCCGGCTTCAGGACGACGATCTCGCGCAGGTGGGCGCGCTCGGGAAGGCGGTAGCGGTCTTTCTCGCGGTTGTAGCGCTCGCGCAGCTCGGGATCGGTCAGCTCAGAGCGGTTACGCAGCTCGCGCGAGAAGACCTTGTTGGTGATGAGCGTCTCGCGAAGGCGTGTCTCCATGTCGGAGCGCGTGAGACCGGACTGCTTCAGCGACGCGTCGAACTGCTCGTCGCTGCTGATGTTGTACTGCTGCTTGAGGCGGTTGATCGCGTCTTTGATCTCGGCGTCATTGATGGTGATGCCGAGGCGGTCGGCGCGGTCTTTGATGAGCAGCTCGCTGATCAACTCGTTCACGAGGCCGTCGCTGGCCTGCTGTTTCAGCGTCGCGGCGCGTGCGGCATCGCCGGTTTGATCGATCTCCGCGTAGCGCTCGCGCAGGCGGCGCTGGTACTGCGTGCGGGTGATGATGCGGTCGCCGACGCGGACGACGATGCCCTCGAGGAGGTCGGCGGCGGACGCGGTGGTCGCCGCAAAAAGGATGGCGAAGACGAGAAGTGTCTTTTTCATAGCGGTTTGTCGGTTCAGACGTGCAGGCAGCAGAACAGGTTACAGGCTGAAGTTTATTCGTCGGTCGTGATCCGGAGAGCGCCGGTATAGCGGAAGGGCAGCCGGCGGGTCAAAACGTCGATCTGCATCTGCTGCCGGCTGGAGGCGACGAGCTGAGCCATGCGCTCGCGGATCGCATCCTCTTTCATGCGGACGCGGATGAGCGGCGCGGCGGTCTCGGCGTCGAGCGTCCCGGGCGCGCGGCGCTCGTCGACGCGGAAGATGTGAAAGCTGGAGTCGGTGCGGATGACGTCGCTGACCTGGCCGGCCTTGAGGTTGAAGATCACGTCCTCGAACATCTTCGGCAGCTCGCTGCGGCTGACGAAGCCGATCTCGCCGCCGCGCTTCGCGTTCGGCGCGCTGGAGTGCTGGCTGGAGAGCTCGTCGAACGAGGCTCCCGCGCGCAGCTGTTTGACGATGTCGTTCGCCAGCGTTTCGTCGTGCACGAGGATCTGCCGCGCGCGGACTTCCTCGCCGCTGCGAAAGTCGCTGCGATGCTGCTCGTAGTACGTCTGGATCTCGGCCGGCGACGGCTCCGGAATCTCCGCCGCGAGATTCGCCAGCAGCTTGTCGCGGCGCATGTCGTCGCGCTTCTCGATGACCGTCGCCCCGGCCTCGGTACGCACGGCCGCGGCGATCTTCTCGGCCGGCACTTCGATGCCGTGGGCGGCCGCGTATTCGGAGAGGATGATCTCCTCCGCGTACTGATCGAGCATCGCGCTCGCGACCTCGGGGGTGAGCTGCGCGAGGTCGGTTCCGGCGTTGCGATCGAGGTAGCGCTTGAAGTCGGCCAGCGTGACCATGCGCTCGTTCACGCGTGCGATCACGTCCGGCGGAACGGCCGGTTTTCGCTTGCAGGCGGAGAGAATCACGAGTCCGGCGAGCAGCAGGGAAACGACGCGGCGAAGGAGCATCGAATGGGCGGCCGGAGTGTAGCACGTGCGATCATGAGGCCGTGGCGACGGTCCGCCGAATCGAAACACTGAGTGCAGACGACGTGCATCGTTTCGGCGGAAAGGCCGTGCAATGCGGCGTGCTTCTGCAGGCGGGCTTTGCGGTTCCCGAGGGCATCGCCATCGCGTTCGACGCCGCCGACGCGCCGCATCTGCCGGAGGACGTGCGCGCGTGGCTCGCCGAGCGTCCGTCGATGCGATTCGCGGTGCGTTCGTCGGCTGCCGACGAAGACGGCGCGGGCAGCTCGTTCGCCGGCGTTCACGAGTCGGTGCTCGACGTCGGCGCCGACGGCGTCGAACAGGCGATCACGGAGTGCGTCGCGTCGATGTCGTCGGAGCGCGCGCGTGCGTATCGCGCGGCGCGGGGACTCGATGCGCATCGCGGCGCGGCGGTGCTGATTCAAAGGATGATCGAGCCGCGGCGCGCCGGTGTCGCGTTCACCGCCGATCCGGTCAGCGGCGATCGCGGGACGATCGTCATCAACGCGGCGGCGGGACGCGGCGAGGCGGTGGTCAACGGGAGCATCCAGCCCGAGGAGACGCGCGTGCGCAAAGAGGCGGTGTGCGATCCGCTGGCGAAGCTGATGCTGCGCGTCGAAGAACACTACGGCACGCCGCAGGACATCGAGTGGTGCGACGACGGCGAGACGATCTGGATCGTGCAGTCCCGCCCCATCACGGCAGCCGGTGGAGCGGCGCCCGCTCCGGGCGCCGAAAACGCGGTCGAGTGGACCCGCGCGAACATCCGGGAAGTGATGCCCGACCTCCCCGCGCCGGGAATCGCGCTGACACTGTGCAAGGCTCTCGACGACGCCTACCACCGCTTCTACGGGAACATGATCGATCGAAGCCTCGGCCCTCTCATCCGCCTCATCAACGGCCGGATGTACTTCAACATGACGCAGTTCCGCCGCATGGCGCGGCTCGGCGGCGAGGCGGATGCAACCATCCTCCGCTCGATCGGCTACAGCGGCGACATCACGCCGGCCGATGAGGTGCGCCCGAAACTGCAGATTCGCGAGCTTCTCCCGCGATGGCGTCCGATTGCGAAGATCGTCTGGTATCAGCTGACATTGAAGCGGAACCTGCCGCGCTGGACCGCCGCGATGCGCGGGTATTGCGAGCAAATCTCGAAGGTCGACGTCGCCAGCGCTTCCGACGAGGAGATGCTCGCGCGCATCTACGAATGGCGCGATGAGATTGCATACCGCTTCATCTTTCCCGCGTTTCTCCTCGGCAGCGTGATGACGTTCGAGCGCGCCGTGCGCGATCTCTGCGCGAAGCGCGGCGTCGACGGCGACCGCCTCCTGCACGCGTGGCTCGGAGCCGGGGAACGTTCGGTGTCGTCGCAGCAGGCGATGGATCTGCTTCGCGTCGCGCGCGGCGAAATGACGTTCGAGGCGTTTCTCGAAATGTACGGGCATCGCGGCCTCTTCGAGTCTGATTGGTCGATGCCTCGATTCGCCGAAGATCCCACGCCGATTCATGATGCGATTCGCGCGCATCGCGCGGCGGGCCGGATTCCGGACCCGGATGACATCGCGAAAAAACAGCAGCGCGCGCTGGACGAGCTGTGGCGCGAGGTGCGTCCGCGATTCGGATGGCTGGAGCGCAAGCGGCTGGAGTGGACGCTGCGGCGCGTCAAATGGATGTATCTCTGGCGGGAGCGCTATCGCTCGGAGATGGTGCGGGTGGTGGCCGTGCAGCGGAAGTGGCACCTCGAGCTCGCAAAGCGAGCGGTCGCGCGCGGATGGCTCGATGATGAGTACCAGAGTTTCGCGCTGACGCTCGATGACTACGATGCCGATCCATCGCAATACCGCGCGATTGCGGAGGAGCGGTGGCGCGAGCACGCCGAGCACGCCAAGATCGACATGCCGCTGTTGCTACGTTCCTGTGGAGCGGCGGGCTTCAGCCCGCCGGCCGAGGAACCCGGCGGGCTAAAGCCCGCCGCTCCACAATTACGCGGCCTTTGCGTGAGCGCCGGCTTCGTCGAGGCGCCCGTCGCCGTCCTGACCCACCCCTCCGAGGTCGCGCGGTTTCCGCGAGGGGCGATCCTCGTGACCGCCGCCACCGATCCGTCGTGGACGCCGCTGTTCACGCTGGCCTCGGGGGTCATCGTCGAGATCGGCGGGACGCTCTCGCATGCGGCCACCGTCGCGCGCGAGATGGGACTGCCGGCGCTGGCGAACGTGCGCGACGCCACGAAGATCCTCAAGGACGGGATGGTCGTGCGGCTCGATGCGACGAATGGCTACGCGGCGATCGTCTGAAGCAGCTCTTCGATCGCGCTGATCACCTCGGTGCCGTGCTCGCGGAGCGGGAAGGAGAGCACGCCGTTCGGCGTGAACTTCGCTTGCGGGTTGTCGCCGATGAAGCGCAGCAGCTTATTGGGATCGACCTTCGCGTGCGGCGTCAGCTTCATCACCCCGCGCGCTCCCTCGCGCACGATCGACAGCACGCCGAGCTTCCTGGCCAGCCACTTCACGCGCACGAAGTAGAGAAGGTTGTCGACGTTCGGCGGCAGCGCGCCGAAGCGGTCGCGCATCTCGTTGCGGATGTCGGCCAGCCGCTCCTCGGTCGAGGCCGACGCGATCTTCTTGTAGAACGTCATGCGCAGGTTCTCGTCGCCGATGTACTCCTGCGGGATGTAGATGTCGACGCCGAGGTTCATCGACGTCTCGACCTCCTCCTCGATCTTCTCGCCCTTCATCTCGCGGATCGACTCCTCGAGGAGCTTCGTGTACATCTCGAAGCCGACCGCGGCGATCTGGCCCGACTGCTCGCCGCCGAGGATGTTGCCGGCGCCGCGGATCTCGAGATCGCGCGCGGCGATGCGGAAGCCCGCGCCGAGGTCGGAGAACTCCTGGATCGCCGCGAGGCGTTTGCGTGCGTCGCCGGTGAGCACGCGATCGCTCGGCACGAGGAGGTAGCAGAACGCGAGGCGGTCACTGCGTCCGACGCGGCCGCGCAACTGATAAAGCTGTGAAAGTCCGAACCGCTCCGCGTGATTGATGAGGATCGTGTTGCAGGCCGGGATGTCGATGCCGTTTTCGATGATGGTGGTCGCGAGCAGCACGTCGAACTCGCGATTGATGAACGCGAGCATCGCCCGCTCGAGCTCGCGCTCCTCCATCTGCCCGTGTCCGACGATCACGCGCAGCCCGGGCACGAGCTTCTCGAGATACTCCTTCATCATGTAAATCGACTCGACGCGGTTGTGGACGAAGAACACCTGTCCGCCGCGCCCGGTCTCGAACTCGATCGCCTCGCGGATGAACTCGTCGTTGAACGGCACGACCGCGGTCTGGATCGCCAGCCGGTCCTTCGGCGGCGTCTCGATCACCGAGATGTCACGGATGCCGACCAGCGACATGTGCAGCGTGCGCGGGATTGGCGTCGCCGACATCGACAGCACGTCGACCGACTTCTTGATCTGCTTCAGCCGCTCTTTCTGCTGCACGCCGAAGCGCTGCTCTTCGTCGACGACGACCAGGCCGATGTCCTTCCAGTTCACGTCCTTCGACAGGAGGCGATGCGTGCCGATGACGACGTCGATCTCGCCGGTCTCGATTTTCCTGATGATCTCGCGCTGCTCTTTCGCGGAGTAGTAGCGCGTGAGCAGCTCGATCGAGACCGGGAACGACGCGAAGCGCCGCAGAAAGGTGCGGTAGTGCTGGTAGGTGAGCACCGTCGTGGGCGTCAGCACCGCGACCTGCTTGCCGTCCATGACCGACTTGAACGCCGCGCGCATCGCGACCTCGGTCTTGCCGTAGCCGACGTCGCCGCACAGCAGCCGGTCCATCGGCTTGCGCGACTCCATGTCGCTCTTCACGTCCTCGATCGCCGACATCTGGTCCTCGGTCTCATCGAACTCGAACGCGTCCTCGAAGTCGAACTGCCACGGCGAGTCCTTTGCGAAGGCGTGGCCCTGCACCATCTGCCGCGTGGCGTAGAGCTTGAGCAGCTCGTCGGCCATGTCGCGCATCGCCTTCTTGACCGAGGCCTTCGTGCGCGCCCAGGTCGTGCCGCCGAGCTTGTCGAGCCGCGGCTGCGCGTCCTCCCCGGCGGTGTAGCGCTGGATGAGGTTGAGGTTCTCCATCGGCATCAGCAGCTTGCCGCCGCCGGAGTACTCGATCTGCATCACCTCGCGCTCGGTCTCGCCGAACGGAATGCGCTGCAGGCCGGCGAAGCGGCCGACGCCGTGGTCGACGTGCACGATGTAGTCGCCGGTCTTGAGGTCGCGCAGGTCGGAGATGAACGCGTCCGACTTGCGCTTCCGGCCGCCGACGCGCGTCGAGGTCGGCGGCTCGAAGAGATCCCACTCCGAGTACGCGACCAGCCGCAGCTCTTCGAAGACGAAGCCGCGCGCGAGATTGCCGCCGGTGATGGCGAGCGTGCCCGCGAGCTCGAACTCCTTCATCAGGCGCTCGACCTTCTCGACGCCGCCCTTGGTCGCGGCGAAGAAGATCTGCTCGCGCTCCTCGTTGCGCACGTCCGTGGCGAACTCGCTGAGGCGGTTCGCGTAGCGGTCGGTTTGGAGTGCGGAGACGCGAGTCTCCGCTCTCAGAGCGGCAACTGGCGTTGCCGCACTCCTGATGTGCACTTCGCTGAACGAGACGCGCGCGTGGCCGATGAACGTGTAGATGTCCGGCCCGGGCGCGACGAGCTTTTCCGGCGCGTACACCGCCCGCCCCTTTTCTGCCGCGGCTTCGTATTCATTGCGCAGCAGCGCCTCGTACTTCGCGATGGTCGTGGTGATCTGGTCGGGCTCGATGAGGATGAGGTCCCAGTCGCGGATGTACTCCGCGAACGTGACCGTCTCGACGGCCACCGGCACGTAGTGCTCGATGCCGGGGAACGTGCCGTTCTCCTGCAGGCGGTCGATCTTCTCCGCGACGTCGCGCTTGAACAGCGGATCCATGAAGTCGATCGACAGCCGCTTGGCGATGCGCTGGCGGATCTCCTTCGTCATCGGGAACTGCGCCATCGGATAGACCGTCACCGGCCCCGAGGCATCCTCGGAGCGCTGCGTCTCGACGTCGAACCAGCGCAGCGAGTCGATCGTGTCGCCGAACAGCTCCACGCGCACCGGATGCGCGGTGTTCGGCGGGAAGAGATCGAGGATGCCGCCGCGGAACGCGAACTCGCCGGCCTCGCCGACGAGATCGGTGCGCACGAAGCCGTTCTCGACGAGCTTCTGCAGCAGGTCGCGCATCTCCAGCTCGTCGCCCTCGGCGAGCCGCACGATCCGCTCGCGAAACGCGTCGGCGTGCGGCAGGCGCTGAAAGAGCGCGCGCGACGGAACGATCAGCACGTCCGACGCACCGTCGATCAGCATGCCGAGGGCGCGGATCTCCTCGCGCACGACGCCGAGGGACGGGGCGACGTCCTGGTAGGGCGAGAGAGACGGGGAGGGATAGAGCGAGACGCAGCGCGGATCGCGATGGAAGAGGCGCAGCGCGTTCTCGAAGTCGTCGACCGCGGCGTCACCGGGCGTGACGATGGCGATGCGATGGTGATGATGATCCGACAGCGCGGCGATGATCAGCGCGCGCGCCTCGACCGACGCACCGGTGACGTCCGTTTGCTGGTCGAGCAGCCGCTGAAAAAATGAAGCCTTCGCGACGCGCGCGCGAAGGCTTTGGATGAGGGCGTCCTGACGATCCACTACGGCGTGAAATACCCTTTGATGGTCCTCGCCGTCAATTTCGGAGAGTCGATCACGACGTGCACGGCGCGCCACTCGTTCGTGCGGCCGAAGTCGCTGATCTGATACTTGATCGCGAACTGCGCGCGGAGATCCTTCTCGATCGCCTCGTACCGCGCCATCAGGTTCTGCTGCGTCGCGGTGGCCACGAAGCCGCCGGTCTCGCCGGCGAGGAACGTCAGGCGGTCGAGGTCGCGGGCCTGATTCTGGTCGGCGCCCTCGTAGACGATGAAGTAGAGCGGGATCGCCGCCTCGCGCGCGAGCTTCTGCACCTCCTCGTACGACGCGACCGACGAGGTGTCGCCGCCGTCGGTGAGGAGGACGATCGCGCGGCGGTTCTTCTCGTCGCGCAGCTCGCGGATCGCGCTCGAGATCGCGTCGTAGAGCGCGGTCTGCCCCTGAGGCTTGATGCCGACCAGCGCCTTCGCGACCATGGTGCGGTCGTCGGTCAGCGACTGCTTGCGGCGCGGCACTTCCTGGATCGCGGTCACGCTGCAGCGGTCGCCGTCCTTCAGCGCGCGCTGCACGAACTCGGCGGCGGCCTTCGACGCATGCTGCATCGAATAGGTCATGCTGGATGAGGAGTCGACCACGAGCGCGATCGAGATCGGCTGATCGAACGCCTTGCCGAACTCGATGATCTTCGCCTCCGAGCCGTTCTCGATGATGCGGAACTTCGAGCGGTCCACGTCATCGTGGGCCTGGCCGTTGCGGTCGACGACCGAGACGAAGATCGGCACGGTGCGGATGCGCAGCTCCTCGGCATGAATGTTCCCGGCCGGCGACCAGAAGTCCGCGGCCTCGTCTCCCGACTTCGTGCGCGCGGTGACCTGCACGAACCCGGTCGCGAAGACCGATTCCGGAACCGTGAATTGATACGGCTCCGCGGTGGCGGTGGCGATAGCCTGGCCGTTGTCCCACAGCTGCACGTACTCGACCGGATCGTCTTTCGGCGAGGTGACCACGGCTTCGAACAGGCGCGTGTTGAGATCGACCGCCTTCACGTTGAGGCTCAGCGGGAGATAGCCGCGGTTGATCGTCTCGTGCCACTGGATGCGCTTGCCGTTCGGTGTCGTCACCTGGATCGTCAGCTTGTGCTGGATCGGAATCGGGCCGAAGTCCGCGACGACGTGGTACGGGGAGCGCAGTCCGTCGGCGACTTTCTGGCCGTCGACGAGCACCGCGACCTTCGCGTTGTCGACGCCGGGCTCGATCGCCAGATCGACGATGCCGGAGTACTCGCCCGTCAGTTCAGTTTGCTTGCCGCGCTCGAGGAGGATCTGGGAGTTGGCCGCGGCGACGGCCGCGAATGCGACCAACGATAGGGACGTGAGGACAACCTTGCGCAGCATCATAAACCCCGCCAGTTCCAGGCTGAGGGGAGGTCGTCCGCGGCCTCGACGTCAGCCTATTCAATCGCTTTACATGTGGGGCGGTCTTCTCAAGGATAGTGCCAATCGCTCCAAAAGCGTTTCATTGCCCATAAATCCGCCGGTACTCGTTGCGGTTCCGGTTCACGGTTTTGACGTACAGCCGGGTCTCGGCGAAGGGAATCGACTCGATGAAAAGATCGATGTCGTCGAGCGGCGTGCGGGTCATCCAGCCCTGCACCGGCTCCTCGCCGGCGTTGTACGCGGCCACGGCGAGCGTGTGATTGCCGTTCATTGCCAGGAGCTTCTGCGAATATTCGGCAGCCCCGACCGCGACGTTCGTCGACGGATCGAAGAGCGCGTCGCGCGTGATCTCGCCGAGGCCGCCGGCGCTGGCGATGCGCGCCGCTTCCTCCGGCATGATCTGCATCAGTCCCACGGCTCCCGCATTCGAGACCGTCGCCGGCTCGAACGCGCTCTCCTGCCGGATGATCGACGCGACCAGGTACGGATCGAGCCCGCGCTTCTGCGCCTCGGCGCGGATCGCGTCCCAGTACGGAAGCGGAAAGAGGATCTCCCAGAAGCGCCGCGGGATGTTCGTGCCGCCGTGGCGGACGAACTGGCGGAAGCGGCGCTGCAACACCGCGTTCGCCTTCAGCGGCTCGCCGCCCTGCACGTAGACGTCGGCGAGCATGAACTGCATCGCGGAATTGTCGGCATAGCCGGCGGCGACGACCTTCATCTCGCGGGTCGCATCGCGTGGCAATCCGACGTCGAGCAGCTCCCGCACGACCGCGAGGCGCGGCTCGTTCGGCAGCGTGGTGATGTCAGGAAAAAGGGGGGCGGGCGTCCCGCCCGCCTGGCGGGCCGGAGGCCCGCCCCCCAGGCCCCACAGCTCCTTCGCGCGGTACGCGTAATAGCTGAACGGATACTCCTCGACAATCTGCCGCGCCTTCGCGTCGCGCTCGGCGGCGCGGCCGGCGCGGTCGAGGATCTTCGCCGACCAGAACAGCGAGTTCGTCTTCCAGTCGCCGTCCGGATAGGCGGCGATGTAGCGGTCGAACGTCTGCAGCGCCTCCTGATTCTTTCCGGCCAGCAGATAGGTGTAGCCGAGGTTCCAGAGGTTCTCGCCGTCGGCTCCGACGACGCCGGCGTCGATCGCCTTCTGCAGGTTGGCGATCGCGCGGGGAAAGTCGACCTCATCGGTCGTGTAGTACTTCGCGCGCAGCACGGCGGCCTCGGGCGTTGCAATTTCGTCCAGCCCGGCCAGGAACTCCGCCGGTCGGTCGACGCGCCACGCCGCGCGTGCGCGCAGCAGCGCGAGCGCGGGATCGGTCAGTTTCGCGTCCTTCGTCTGCTCGAGCAGTTCGGTGTAGTGCCGCGAGTTGAAGAGCGCGCGCAGCCGCGCCGGCCGCACCTCGTCGGAGTCGGGGAGACGGCTGAGGATCTCCAGCGCCTGATCGTAGTGGTCGGTGCGCGCGAGCTTCTGCGCGATCGCGAGCGCATCGGCGTCGCTCAGCCGCGTCACCTCGTCGCGCGCCGCGTCGTAAGTCTGCTCGGTGAAGCGACCCTGCGCGTAATCATTGAGGAGGCGCATCCGCGTTCTTGCCGCGAGATCGGCGCGTCCGTTCTTCGCCAGTGCCGCCGCGAGCGCGACGAAGTCTTCCTCGGTCAGCTCATCGATCGCGATCGACGCCGTCTGCTGCCACGCGGCATCGGTGTCATTCGGAGTGGTGCGCGCTTCCAGCGCGCCTTCTGAAGCCGCGCCGGAGGCGCGAACCACTCGATCGAGTTGCGCGTAAATCGCGGGAAGACGCAGCCGCGCGATCGTGACTGCCGAGGACGTGTCGCCCAGCGCAATGATCTCCGAGGCGATGGCGGCGGCGTTCTGCGCGTTGCCGCGCGCGAGCTCCGCTTCCACGATGCGTAGACGAAGAAACGGCGCGACGAGCGGCTCGAGCGGCGCGGCCTCGGTGAGCTTCGCAACCGCGTCGTCGTACTGCTTCGCCTCGAGCGCGGCCAGGCCGGCGCGTGCCAGCTCGCGCGGCTCGAGCGGTTTCGCCTGCGGCACGACCGCGGGAAGCGCTTCCATCCGCTGCTGCGGCGCCGACTGCGAGCACGCGGCCGCGAGCCACAACCCCGCGACCGCAACTACGTAGGCACGTCCCTGACCCATCGCTCCCCCTTGACGTCGACCACGACCTGGAACCCGACGCGCTCGAAAAACCCTCGCGCGCCGTCCGCGTCGTCGACGATCAATCGCCGCCGATCCAACTTCACTGCCAGCTGTTCCGCCTCGCGCATCATCACCCGCCCGATCCACTTCCGCCGCAGCTCGCTCGCGACGACGATGTCGCGGATGCGCAGTGCGTCGTCCGTCAGCTCCAGCCCGACGACCGCCACGATCTCGCCGAGGAGCTTCCCGAGCAGACCGCATGCCGCGTCTCCGTTCATCGAGTGAGACAGACGCGCCGCGCGTTCTTCCGGCTGGCGCACGAGAAACGCGCACACGTCATTGTGATCGCTGCTCTCGATGGGTCGAACGAAGAGACGAAGGCCGCGCAAGCTCATCCTTTCCAGTTAACACTAAATAACGCAGTGAGATGCGTTACTAGCATATTCCCCGAGCCAAATAATTTCTTGACAAAATAGTGACGCCAAGTGAGACTGCGACCGGTCCCGGCCCCATCAAATAACAGCCAAAGCGACTATCTATATGAACGTTCAGCAGGCGATCGACGAGTTCCTCCAGCATGGGCAATCAGTGCGTAATTTGTCCGACCGCACGATTCGTGCTTATCAGTCGGATCTCGCGCAGTTTCACCTGCACATGAACGATACCCCGACGGTCGAGATCACGCCGGAGCATCTCGAGATGTATCTCGACAAGCTCGGTGGCGGACCGTATCGCGACACGTCGATCCGGCGCAAAGTCGCCGCCTTGAAAGTGTTCTTCCGCTTCCTCGAGGAAGCGGGCATCGTGAGCGAGTCCCCCGCGCGCCGGCTGAAGATCAAGAAGCCGGTCGAGAACCGCGTGCCGACCGTGCTCTCCTCCCGCGAAGTGCGCGCGCTGCTCGCCGCTCCGAAGGAGCAGATCACCGAGCTGACGGTCATGCGCGACCATTCCGCCGGCAGCCGCAACCGCTTCTTCTGCGCGGTGCGCGACAACGTCATCCTGGAGCTGCTCTTCTCGACCGGCATCCGCATCGGCGAGCTGGTCGCGCTCAACGTCTCCGACGTCGACCTCGATCGCACCCAGATCCAGATCACCGGCCGCGCCACGCGCGGACGCCTGGTCACGGTGACCTCGGAAGTCGTGCTCGAAGCGATCCGCCAGTACATCGAGCTGCGCGGCGAGCGCAACATCTCCAACTCGGCGCTCTTCGTCGGCCGCTCCGGAACGCGCCTCACGATCTACTCGATCGAGAACATCTTCAAGAAGCACGTCCGTCTCGCGGAGATCAAGCGCCACGTCACCCCGCACGCGCTGCGCCACACCATGGCGGCCATGCTGGTGTCGTCCGGCACCGACATCCGCGAGGTGCAGGAGATCCTCGGACACGCGTCGATTCTCTCGACGCAGGTCTACACGCGTCTCCCGATCCAGAAGCGCCGCGTGAACGCCAACGGCCACCTGCCGCGCCTCGCCGCCGACAGCGTGCGGCTGAATATCAAGAAGTAGCCGCGAGGCCGTCCACCACCCGCGCCATCCGCTCGTAGTCGAGCGTGTCCGCGGTGTCCCTTGCGGTGTGGTAGTTCGGATTGCGCACGTACGCAGTATCCGTCACGATCACGGCCGGCCAGCCGCGCGCCCAGTAGTTCCGCTGATCCGATGCGTCCAGCATCGCGCGCGGACCGGTGAAGCTGACGGTCCTGATTCCCGCCGCGCTCAGCGCGCGTTTCGTCGAGCGCGCCAGGCGGCGGTCGCGCCAGCCGCCGCAGACGGCGATGAAGTCGCCCTTCTTCGGATACAGCAGCGAGAGCGCCCATGAGGTCCAGCGCTGCTCGCCGCGAAAGTAGCCGATCATCTCGAGACAGATCATCCCCGAGACGCGGCGACCTTCGAGACTCGCCGCGTGAATCGCGCTCCCCATCTGCTCGGACCCGAAGAACGGCGGCTCCTCGTTCGCGAATGCCACCAGCATCACCGGCGTCGCGGGCGGCGACTTGCCGAGCAGACGCGCGAGCTCGAGCAGGCCCGCGGTTCCGCTGGCGTTGTCGTCCGCGCCGGGAAGATCCCCACAGGTGTCGTAGTGCGCGCCGATGACCAGCACCGGCAACGCCGGGTCGCGCGGCCCAAAGTGCGCGATCACATTCCTGTACGAACGCCGCCGCGCCGTGAACTCCTGCTCCTCGACCACCGCGCCCGACTCGCGAAAGTACTTCGCAATGTAGTCCGTGACGACCCGCGACTCCCGATCCGCACTCCGCGGCACGCCCGTAAGAAACCGCACATGTTCTTCCAGCCTCGCCGGACTCGTGGAGCGGCGGGCTTCAGCCCGCCGAAAACCAACCACCGGCTGCCTTACCACCGCCACCGCCCCAAACACGATCGCTCCGACCGCAGCCAAAACCCGCAACACCGAGCTCACATCACTTGGACGCGCGCTAATCCCGGACGGTTACCCCGGTCGCCTCGGCGATCGCGTCCATCACCTTCCTGAATCCCTCGAGGTCGCGCTTCGTCACGCGCTTCCCGATCTCGCGCTCGATCTCCTCCACCAGCACGTTCACGCGAGCCGCCGCCTTGCGTCCCTTCGCCGTCAGGCCGACCAGGAACGAGCGCTTGTCCCCGGGATTGTCCTTGCGCTCGAGCAGGCCGCGCTTTTCGAGCCGGTCGAGGAGGCTGGTCATCGTCGAGTGCTTCGAGCCGAACACGCGCACGAGCTCCGAGACGGTGCAGGGGCCGTAGGGCACGAGGTAGCTGAGCAGGTGGCCTTCGGCCCCGGCCAGCTCGGTGAGATGGCTTTCGAACCAGAGCCCGATCTGGCGGGTGGCGCGGTGGAGAGGGGAGAGGAAGGTCAAGGCCATATATTACGATTTCGTAACACTTGCATTTACTACGATCTCGTAATATCTTACCTCAACATCAGGAGGAAACGATGATTGCCGACATTCTCACGACCCAGTTCCGGATGAACCAGTACATCGCCGGCGTGAACCTCGACGGCATCACCGACGAGGAGAGCCGCGTCCGCGCCATCCCCACAGGCAACCATCTCAACTGGCTGGTCGGCCACATCGTCGCCACCCGCTGCGCCGTGCTCCCGTCGCTGCACCAGGAGCCGGTGTGGGGCGAAGACGTCGTCCGCATGTACCGGCGCGGCAGCAGCGGCGCCGCCGACGCGAACTACCTCCCCTTCGACGAAGTCGTGCGCGCGTACCACACGACCCAGGAGCGCATGCTGGCGGGCATCGCGTCGCTGACCGAGGAGGAGCTCGCCGCGCCCGCGCCGTTCAGCCCGGGAGGCGGTCCGGAGACGCTCGGCAGCCTCCTGACCAAGGCCACCGTGCACGAGGGCTATCACCTCGGCCAGACCGGCATTCTCCGGCGCGTCGTCGGCAAGCCCGGCGCGATCAAATAGCGCTTCGCCCGCGCAACATCCCGCGCTCACGGCCGTATACCGGCGCATGTTGCGCATCGAATCGGTCTCCAAACGCTTCCGCTCCGGCAACTACGGCGTCCGCGATCTCACGCTCACCGCGCGGGGCGGCGTCCTCGGCTTGCTCGGCCCCAACGGCGCCGGCAAGACCACGCTCATGCAGATGATCGCCACGGTCACCAGGCCGACCGCGGGCCGCATCTTCTTCCGCGACACCGACATCGTCGAGGCGCCGGACACGCTACGCCCTCGCCTCGGCTATCTGCCGCAGGACTTCGGCGTCTACGACAACCTCACCGCCGTCGAGTTTCTCTCCTACTTCGCCGCGCTCAAAGGCGTGCGAGGCAAGGCCAAGGTGCAGGAGCTGCTCGAGCTGGTGAACCTCCACTCCGTCGCCAACCGCGCCGTCGGCGGGTTCTCCGGCGGCATGAAGCAGCGCCTCGGCATCGCTCAGGCGCTGATCAACGATCCCGACCTGGTCATCGTCGACGAGCCGACGGCGGGGCTCGATCCCGAGGAGCGGGTGCGGTTCCGCAACGTCCTCTCCGATCTCGGCGCGGGGCGGCTGGTGATCCTCTCCACGCACATCGTCTCCGACGTCGAGTCGATCGCGACCGACATCGCCATCATGAAGGAAGGCGCGCTCGTCGCGCTCGACACGCCCGAGGGACTGATGCGCACGGCGCAGGGAAGCGTGTGGGACGTCGTCGTGGCCTCGGAGCAGTTCGACGAGCTGCGCCGGCGGATGCACATCTCCTCGGCGGTCCGCAAACCCGACGGCGTGCACGCCCGCATCGTCGCCGGCGATCGCCCGGTACAGGACGCGGTCATGGCCGAGCCGACCCTCGAAGACGCATTCCTCTTCATCATGAAAGGTGGAGCGGCAGGCTCTCAGCCCGCCGTAGCCGCGGCATGACTGAGCGCCTCCACCGCCTCGCTGCCATCGTCCGCGCCGATTTCCTGATCCGGCTGCGCCGCCCGTCGACGGTCGTCATCTTTCTATTACTGTCCGCGACGGCCTACCTCTGGGTTCCGTCGCCGGCGAGCGGACGCGCGCTGATTCAGATCGGCGGCCAGCGCGCGCTCTACAACTCCGCGGCGATCGGCATGGCCACGGCGATCCTCGGCACGATCTTCATCGGCCTCACCGGCTTCTACGTCATCTCCAACGCGCTGCGGCGCGACGTGCTCTCGCGCTGCGGCTACGTGATCGCGTCGACCACCATGCGCGGCAGCGAGTACATCATCGGCAAGTTCGCCGGCAACGTGGTCTTCCTCAGCGTCTTCCTTCTCGGCTTCATGGGCGTGTCGATGGCCATGGTGCTCGTGCGCGGCGAGGCGCCGCTCGAGCCGCTGAAGTTCGCGATTCCGTACCTGCTGCTCGCGCCACCGGCGATCGTCTTCGTTTCGGCCGCGGGCATCCTCTTCGAGTGCACGCCGCTCCTGCGGAGCAAGTTCGGCGACGTCGCTTACTTTTTCCTCTGGATCGCGCTGATGGGCAGCGTCGCGGCCACGGTCGAGAACGGCCTGCCCGCGCCGTGGGCGCCGTACGTCGACATCTCGGGATTCGGATTCCTGATGCAGCAGATGCGCGCGCTCTACGACACCAGCTCGATGTCGATCGGCTCGTCGACGTTCGATGCGAGCAAGGGCGTGCTGGTGTTCCAGGGGCTGCAGGCCAGCGCGCGGTTCGTGCTCCCGCGCATCGTCGCCACGCTGCTGCCGCTGTTGCTGCTCGTGCCGGCGCGCCTCTTCTTCCATCGCTTCGACCCCGCGCGCGTCCGCGCCGTCCCGAACGAGAAGGCGCGCCGCACCTGGATCGGGCGGCTCAACCTGATCGCCAAGCCGATCGCGCGGATCTTCGTCACGATCGGACAGGCCTTCATCGCGCTGTCCGGCCGCGCCTCGCTGCTCCGCTCCGCCGCGACCGACGCGCTGACGACGATCGCCGCTTTCCCGCTGGCGTCGCTGGCCATCGCCGGCTTCGCCATCGCGGCGCTGGCGTCGGACTCGAAGTCGCTGCTCACCGGCGTGATGCCGCTCGCGTTCGCCGGCTGCGCCATCGCCATCGCCGACGTCGCCTGCCGCGAGAAGCGCTCCGGAACGTCGGCGCTCGTCTACGCCGTGCCGTTCCTCCGCGCGCGCTTCGTCGCCTGGAAGTACGCGAGCTCGCTGCTCCTCGCGATGGCGTTCCTCGGCGTCCCTCTCGCGCGCGCCATCACGCTCAACCCCGCCACCGCCCTGCCGCTACTCGTCGGCGTCGCCTTCACCTGCGCCGCCGCCACCACCCTCGGCGTGGTCAGCGCGAACCCGAAGACGTTCCTGGTCGGCTTCCTCATGTTCTGGTACATCACCACGCAGGACAAAGGCGCCAGCCCGAAGCTCGACTTCGCCGGCTGGTACGGCACCGCGACGCCGATGATCATCGCCGCCTACGCGGGCCTGACGCTCGCGCTGCTCGCGGCGGCGCACCTCTTCCACGCGAACGAGCTGCGGCGCCGGTGGTGATTACATATGCGTCTTGACATATGTGACTGACCGACCTATGTTGTCGGCATGTTAGAAACTCGAGTCCTCAAAGCACACGTTTCCATCAACGTCCGCAACGTCGAGCGCAGCATCGACTTCTACCGCCGGATGCTCGGCATCGAGCCGTCGAAAGTCCGTACCGGGTACGCCAAGTTCGACGTCCAGAACCCGCCGCTGAATCTGGCGCTCAACGAGGTGCCGGGCCTGGCCGGCGCCGGCGCGCTCTCCCACCTCGGCCTCCAGGTCACGTCGACCGACGACGTGCTCGCCATCCGCACGCGTTGGGCGGAAGCGGGTCTCATCACCCGCGACGAGATGCAGACCGACTGCTGCTACGCGACACAGGACAAGACCTGGGTGCACGATCCCGACGGCAACGAATGGGAGGCCTTCGTGGTGCTGAAGGACAACCTCCCCGAGGTCGAGAGCGCGTCGGCGTGCTGCTCGACGAAGGCCGGGCCGGCGTGTAACGCTACCGCTCAGGGATGAGCATTCTCATCGGCACGCAGGGTTGGAACTACGCGGCGTGGGTGGGGCCGTTTTATCCGCCCGGGACGCGGGCATCCGAGTTTCTCCCAACGTATGCGCGCGCGTTCCGGGTCGTCGAAGTCGACTCCACGTTCTACGCCGTTCCCGATCCGAGGGCGGTGCGCGCCTGGATGGAGCGCACGCCGCCCGATTTCACCTTCGCGCTGAAGATGCCGAAGGAGGTGACGCACGAGCTCCGGCTGCGCGACGCGGACGACCTCGTGCGCGACTTCCTGGACCGCGCGCGGGAGCTGGAGCAGAAGCTCGGTCCGATCCTCCTGCAGATGGGCCCCGACTTCGGGCCTGAAGAGTTGCCGGCGCTCGAGCAGTTTCTTCCGAGTCTGCCGCGCGATCTGCGTTTCGCCGTGGAGCTGAGGCAGAGCCGGTGGATGCGCCCGGACACGCTGCCGCGTCTGCAGGAGTTGCTGGTGCGGCACGGCATCGCGCTCGCGCTCAGCGACGGGAGATGGATCCCGCGCGAGACGATGCTCGAGCTCGTGGAAAACGCGACCGCGGACTTCCTCTATGTGCGCTGGATGGGGCCGGACCGCGAGATCACCGACTACTCGCGCGTGCAGTTCGATCGTTCCGAGGAGATCGGGGCGTGGTCTGAGGCGCTGAAGCGCGCCGCGAACACGAAAGAGATCTACGGCTTCTTCAACAACCACTTCGCCGGCCACAGCCCCGCCAGCGCGCGCGAGATGCAGCGCCTCCTCGGCCAGCAGCCGGTCGAGCCGGAGACGTTGCGCGGGCAGAGATCGCTGTTCTGACATGCTGGAAGTCGCCGAGAGTTAAACTGACTCCCGCAGGCAGTCTCGAGCAGTCAGTAAGGAGCCATCATGCCGGGGATCTCTCGTCCCGCCGCCGTCATCGCCACACTTGTCTTCCTCGCCGGCTGCGCCACCAGGGGGACGGGCCTCCGGCCCGCCCATGGCGGGCGGGACGCCCGCCCCCCTGCGTCGTACCAGTTCCTACGCTACGCCCCGCCGCATGTGGAGACGGCGGGGTGGCCGATCCACGCGACAGCGAATCCGAGCCCGTCGGCCGCGTATACGTGGATGGGCGTGATCCTCGAGACGTCCGCGCGGCGCGTCGACCGCGTCGGCGCCCGCCCGACCATCATCGCGCGCGAGATGATGATCTCGACGACCGGCATGTTCGACGCCTGGGCCAGCTACGACGACAAGGCCGTCGGCACGCGGCTGGGCGGGACGCTTCGCCGCCCTGTCGCCGAGCGCACCAAGGAGAACCAGGCCACGGCGATGGGCTACGCGATCACGCGTTGCCTCGAGGACCTCTTCCCGGAGGACGTCGCCTGGATCCGCGAGCGCGTCGCCCAGCTCGGGGTCGATCCCGCGAACACGACCACCGATCCCTCCACGCCGGCCGGCGTCGGCAACACCGTCGCCGCGGCGATCATCGCCTACCGGCACCACGACGGCGCGAACCAGCTCGGAGACGAGATCGGAAGCAACGGGAAGCCCTACTCCGACTACACGATGTACAAGCCGACGCGCGGCGAAACCGAGGAGCAGGACCCCGCGCACTGGAGGCCGATCCCGTTCAGCGACGGGAAGGGCGGCCAGATCCGCCCGGGCTTCCTCACGCCGCACTGGTACCGCGTGAAGTCGGTCGGACTCGACCGCAACGACCAGTTCCGAGGGGAGGGGCCGCCGAGCCCCGACTCGGAGCAGTTCCGCAAGGAAGTCGACGAGTGCATCCAGGCCAACGCCGGGCTGACGCTCGAACAGAAAGCGGTGGTCGAGTTCATGCGCGACGGCCCGCGCTCGACCGGCCAGTCGGGCCACTGGCTCCTGTTCGCGCAGGACCTCTCGCGCCGCGACCACTACGACCTCGACCAGGACGTGAAGCTCTTCTTCTCCATCGCCAACGTCGCCTTCGACGCGTTCGTCTCCTGCTGGGAGACGAAGCGGTACTTCGACTCATCGCGCCCGTACTGGTACGTGCGCTGGAACCGGAAGGGGCAGATGGTGCGCGGCTACGCCGGCCCGGGCCAGGGCTTCAGGAACATCCCCGCCGACCAGTGGCATCCGTACTCCCCCGACACGTTCGTGACGCCGCCGTTCCCGGGATACACCTCGGGTCACGCGACGGTCAGCGGCGCGTCCGCGAAAATCCTCGAGCTCTTCAGCGGCAGCGACCGTTTCGAGTTCGTCGCCAAAAAGGTCGCCGGAGAGCTGACGGAACCGAACATCCCGACGTCGCAGATGCAGGCGGTAGAAGGCAAGCCGGCGACGGACGTGGCCACGACCGCGGCTATCGACCTCGCGCTTCCGACGTTCTCGGGCACGGCCGAGATGGCCGCCGAGTCGCGCCTCCTGGGCGGCTACCACATCCGATCCGACAACGAAGACGGCCTGAAAGCCGGCCGCCAGCTCGCCGAGTTCGTGTTCCCGCGCTACAGGGCGTACTGGGAAGGCACGGCCCCCGCGCCGAAGTAGCCACGATGCGATAGACTTCCACACCGGAAGCGGGCGTAGCTCAGTTGGTAGAGTAGGAGCTTCCCAAGCTCTTGGTCGCGGGTTCGAATCCCGTCGCCCGCTCCAATAGATACAACCAGTTAGCACGACATGGACGACTTCGATCTCGAAGGAGTCTCTATCGTGGTCTCTATCTCCTCCTCCTTTTCCTCGGCTCTCCTTCTCTTTTCGGCAGTTGTCTCCTTGCTCTCGTCGCGAGGACGCACCCTGATCTCCGCACAGGAGATCGCCCATGGAAGAACGCATCCCGGCGCCCCGCGTCGCGCGGCTCATCGGCATCAAGACGCCGACGCTTGCGAAGTGGCGGTGCCTCGGCAAGGGGCCGCAGGGCTGGATTCAAGTATCGCCGTCGCATGTGACCTATCCTCGCAGCGAGGTCGAGAAGTTTCTTGCCGGCCGCGCCGCGAAGACGCCGACGCCCCGGTGAAGGCGGAGGTGCTTCGATGAAGCAGTTCCCTGGCTTCGATTACGACGCGAAACACAAACGCTTGGTCCTCGACGGATACGTCGCCGGGACGAACGGCAAGGTGCGCAGGCAGCGCACCGTCGAGAACGTGACGCGCGATGAGGCGCTCGCCGCCTGGAAGGTATTTCGGTCGGATCTCGCGAGCGGCCGCGCGATCGAAGGGCCGCTCACCCTCGGTCAGTTCGTGGAGCGCTACTACGATCTCATCGCGGCGAGCCACGCCCCCGGAACGCGGACGCAGCGCGCCATCATTAAGAATCACCTGCTTCGCTACTTCGGCCAAAGCGAACTGACCGCCATCACGACGATCCGCGTCATCGATTTCATGGCCGACATGCGACAGCGCTCATGCTCGCCGAGCTTCATCAACGACTGCGTGCGCGTGCTCAAGATGCTGCTTCGGCAAGCGGTCGAGCGCGATGTGATCGCCGACTATCCGATCAAGAAGAAGGTTCCGAGGGAAAAGGAGACGCCCCTCCGTCTCGAGCTCAAGGCGGACGAGCGCGTGCGGTTCTACGCCACGTTCGACGACGAGTCCGCCTTCCGCCGCCATCTCGATGGGCGTCGAGCGCGCGGCCCTGTGAAGACCAGCCGACACTTCAAAGCGGAGCGCCGTTTCGGCGGCGGGGTACGTGGTGATAGCGAGGCCGCGGGTGCGTACTTCGCCCGCTATCGCGAGCTGCGGGAGTTCTTCGTCATCGCCATCGAGACAGGCCTCCGCGCATGGACGGACCTGCGAAACCTGAAGTGGTCCTCGGTCGATGCGGCGGGAGGTTTCATCCGCGTCCTCATGCAGAAGACGAAGAACGAGGCCGAGATCCCGATGTCGGCGGCCTGCCGCGAGGCGTTGCGTGTGTGTCATGCGAAAGCGATAGCGAGCGTCTACGTCTTCGTGGACGAGAAGGGCAAGCGGTTCTCGGAGTCGCGGATTCGACGCGCGTTCCTGCTCGCGAAGACGCTCGCCGGCATCACGAGAAGATTCCGACCGCATGATCTCCGGCACACCTTCGGCTGCCGCTTGGCGGATCGGAACATCAGCTTGCAGAAGATCGCGAAGGCCCTCGGCCACACGACGACGCGCATGGCCGAACGGTACGCGCGGCCGTCACAAGAGTCGATGCGAGAGATCACGTCCGCGCTCGGCGCCGACCCACTCGTCCGTCGTGCTGTTTTGTAAGTCCTGAGCTCGGGAGGTTCCGGAAGGTCTACAGGGAGGAGAGTCGGCCTAGCGGTGTCGGATGGCCGTGCCCCGAGTACGCTCTCGAACTGCATTGACGATCTGCGTTACGACCGTTTCAAGATCTCTGGAGATCATGCTTTCCCAGAACGATCCGCATCGTCGCGGGCAAGGGTCGTCATGGGGGCAAGGATCGGACTCTACATACGCTCACGTCGAGCGCCCAGCAAGATGCCGTTGCGATCGAGCCCTCCTCTAATGTTGCAAGCGCCGACGCCGAATGCGAATACGCTCGATCTCGATTTCCTCTTCAAACTCGTCAGCGGCTGGCAGGGAGATGGCAGGGTTTGCCCGATGCGGCCCGGTCCTCGACGGCAACCCTCTGGACGGTTCGATAGCGGGAACCGTTCGGATAAGCTCTGCGTCTGCCAGCTTGTTCTTCCTTGCTCGTTGCCGTTCGACGTACAAATAGACGCCAAAGCCCATCAAGACAAAAGTGTGAAGGACGGGGTGCGTCAGGCCTTCCCACACCACTTGAGTGAACGGCGAGGTGCGCAGATGCGAGAACAGGAAGTCCGCAAGGTGAAGGAGCTCAAGTCCCCGCAACGCGAGCACGCCAACCCAGACGCAGCCAAGAAGGACGGGAGCACGCTTCAAAGACGAGAGCCTTAATCCGTGTTCATGCATCACACACCTGCATTTCCGCCTGAAGACCCCCCGGCAGGGGTGGGGTCAACGATGACGGCATCGGGACATGCCGGAGAACACCCGTTGGGCAACCTGTGCGGATGTTCCATGTGTGACGTCCCGTTGTATCGAGCGCCGGTCGAAAGCGGCCATGCGTGGAGGCGAGAAGAATGTGTGGCCTCCGAAATGATGAAGGTTGTTCGCCGCCGCCGGCAGCGAGAACCTGGACCGCGGCCCACAAGGCCGGCGCATCGTTGCGACGGATGCACTCAAGCTGCGTCGCGCGGAGCGCGTCAGCGGCCGAGCGGCCTTCGGCGACGTAGCGATGAAAGCGCGGAAAGAACTCCGCGGCCGGCGCATCGGGAATCTGCCAGAGCGTTCCAACGACGTTATTAACGCCCGCATCGAGGAAGGCGCGCGCAAGACTGATCCCACCGCCTTCGGGATCGCCAACTGTTTGACACGCAGCAAGAACGACGAGGTCCGTTCGACGCAGATCCATCACGGCGATCTCGCTCGCCGTCAGGCGCCCCGCCGCACCTTGCGCCCGGGAAGTCACCAGGGCCGCGTCGACGCCGTCATTAGGAGCGATGGCATGGCCGCTGAAGTGAATGATGTTCGCGGTTGCCCCGCGTTGCCCAAGGACCGACCGGTCCCACCTTTGGGGCAAGCGTGTGAGGCGGGGCCCGTAGAGCGCCGCGATGGCATTTGCCTCTCGTCGCGCGGAGAACAGCGGCGTGATGGCCCGCCCGAACAACGGAGGGCCGTCGATCAACAGCACATCCGGCTGCGTGCGAGAAGCGATCGATCGCGCGGCGTCCCGTGGCGCCTGCGCTAGACTAGGCGCCACCACCACGACATGCCGTTCCACGAGGTACGTGCCGTCCGCGGCAACCAGCGCTGCAAACGGCACTCGGCTGAGCGTCGTGTCGGGAATGAAGACGATCCTACGACGGTCAGAGAGATCGTTCTCGATCTGCGCAATGAGCTGATTGAACAACACAGACGCTGAGCGACGGAACCCTGCGGTATCGCCGACATGGACGCTCGTCATAAGCATTGTGATGTCAGCCGAAAGGGCCTTGCGGGTCACCGCACACGCCGTCGCCCGCAGGTGCCCGTCCTTCAGTACGAAGGTGATGAGTTGCGACGGAAGGGATACGTATTCGATGACGACGTCCCGAGAGTGACGCTTCACCGCTTCGGTAAGCTCCAGCGGCTGTCGCGAGCGCGCGCGTTCCGCGTACGTGAATGCCTGTGCGATGTTTCCCTGCGTGATCGCGAGCGTGATGACCTCGTCGAAGAGCTCATCACGTGTGTTCAGTCCGTTCCACGAAACCTCGTCCGGCGCGGCCTGTGAACCCTGCAACAGAAGGGTGCGGCGGGCGGAAGCCTGGGATTCGACCTCGCGAATGCCAGCGTCGAAATCCGTCGCTGCTTCCGCAATCCTTCCCCCAGCCTTCAGTGCACGACCTCTCGCCAAGTGTAGTTCCGCGAGGCGATCGCGTCGTCCGATGTGTCGCTCAAGGTCGAACGCTTTGTTCAAGGCGTCCACGGCACTTCCCGGCGGCGTATCCGCGAGCGCACCTTGGATCGCGAGCACTTCCGCTTCGGCACGTTCGCGGGCGGCACGGTCCGAGATGGCTTCGACGGCCTCCCGAGCATGGGCCACGTCTGTAGCTGCGGCGTCCATTTGTCCAATGCGCATCTCGATCCGCGCCCGTGTCAAAAGAACGTCCGCACGCCTCCGCTCCGCCCCGCGCTCGCGTATGCCGTCGAGTTCAAGGCTAAGGAATGTGATGGCGAGCGGCCACGCGCGCTGCCTAGCGGCTTGATGGGCGGCTGCGACAAAGTCAGGTCGCAGCTCCCTCCCGTTGCCGCGATCACGCTGCTGCGACGCATGTGGCCCCTGTGATGCGTCGGGAGCATCTGTCGCCGGGGCGAGGAGCCGCAGGTGTTCCCGCGCTTCGGTCGCCCACCCACTGTCCGGATCGACTGCGAGATATCCCTCCCACGCGGATCGCGCGATATCCTGTCGGCCAAGTGATTCGAGGATGAGCGCACGGTTGAAGAGGGCCTCGGGAAGCGTTCGATCGAGGTGGAGAGCCGCGTCGACAGCGGCAAGCGCCTGCTTCGCAATCGCCATATCCTCGCCGTCAGACCGTACGCTCTGTTCGTAAAGCGATGCCGCCAGATCGTTCCAGATGCGTGGATCCATCGTGCTGCTCACCATTTTCTGGAGGGTTGCCGTCGCCTCCTCCTGCTCACCGACGAGAAGGTGGGCGACTGCCGCGGCATGCCTCATGTGCACAGACTGGTCATCGGCTGTTTTTTCAAGCACGCTTCCAACGACACTGAAAAACTCCCAATCCTCGGCAGATCGAGTGTTGGCGCCGCCGCGCATTACGGTCCGTAACGGTGCCCACGAGAATCCGCCGCTCAGCCGAGCTCGGACGGTTCGACTCGTATGCGGTGCAGCGTGGACGAGCTGCGTCATGATGTCTTTCTCGCTTCTCGGCCACAGGATTCCGACCGCAATTCCGGCAATTGCGGCAGCGGCTGCCATGGGAAGCCACCAGCGTCGCGCACGCTGGCGGTCACGTTGCTCTCGCTCCCTTAATGCGTGTGCCCGACGCTCTCGCACCGTGAACACGATGTGCGCAAAACAGCAGTCACACACCGCGATGTGACGCTCGATGGAGGCCTGCTCGAGCCCGTAGGTATTTCCCTCGATGAAGGCAGCGAGCGCTTCGGGGTCAGGGCACATGGCGTTCCTCCGGACGGTCGTCGGTCTCAAGGAAATCGAGACTGATGTTGTCGTTCCCGATAAAAGCTTCTATGGCAGCGGCCTGAATGCCCGCAGCTTCTAGTTCCACTCGAAGCTGCTGCAAGTGACGCTCAACGCCCTCGTAGATCTGGAAGGGCTTCCGATGGACCATGCGAGCGATCTCTGCCGCCGTTAGTCCACCGGAGAATCGCAACCGAAGAATAAGGCGGTCATCTTCGGCAAGTCGGTCGATGTAAGCCCGGATCAGTTTCGAGACCCGCCGCGCTTCATCCGTCCATTCCAGAACATCGACGTCCGCATCACCGGCCACCTGCATTGCGGCGTCGATGCTGACAAGCTGGTGGCGCATGCGGCGCGGTAGCTGATCAACGATTGTGCGAAGTTCGTATTCGCCGACATCTGGGAATTTTGCGCGAACATCGGCGAAAGCTTCGTCGATGGGTTGATGATCGCGATAGAGACGCCGTTCCATTTCGAGAGCGAGCGGCCCGAGACGCACCGCAGCGGCGGACGCGTGCCACTTGCCCCACGCGTGGTTCCGATAATCGTTCAGAATCCGTGCGACGACGGTCGCTAAGTAGCTATCTATGGAACTTCTCTCACGAAACGCGCGAAGGACGGCGTAGTTGTTTTCGACGAGCTTTAGCGTCACGTGGGCGACAAGCTCCTCCGCCTCACTCTCATTTGGGCGCTGCCGACACAGGCGTCGCACCAGCCGCTCAATACGCGGCATGCACTGAACGAGAAGGTCAGATGGAGAGTCCATCAGCGGCCCTGCTCCGCCGGCGGGATCGGGGAACTTGCGGACACCCTCAAGAATCGCTGCTGCCGCGCCGTGCTAATACGGCACAGGCGCTTGGTCGCGCGCTGTAGCGTCTGCCAATTCCGGTCGGTCGTCGACGCTATATGGCGGGACACATCGTGCGTCGATGCGCCGTCAGGAACGTTCCAGCCCGTGAGCTCTTGTCCGAGTCCGCCGGCTGCTCTTCCGAGACCTGCCAACTCCCCTTGAACGACGAGCGTGAGGAGTTCCACAACGGGGCGGGAGCGATTGACGATTTCCAGTCCGATTGTGATGATCGCGACGGCGGCGAGAAAATGCTTGCCGAGGTTGAGAACGGCGTGCGCGTCGAGTTGGTCCACCCGGTTTGCTCCGAGGAAATGGGGAATTCCCACTCCCCCCAAAGCAATCTGGGCTCAAGATGCCAAAAAGGCAAGATCCGGCAAATACACGTCAACCAGACGCACTACCGTGCTAGAGATAAGGAGGGACGGGACCGGGACCTTTCAGTAGGGAGGAGCTGATGGTTACCGTTTTGTAACAACGGGGCGGGCTCCTGCGTTTGTTCCACCTAAGTAGCTTACACCTTATTCATCTCGCTGGTTCACAGGCGGTTGCTTTCCGCGTTTGGACCATACCTTGACATGATCCCTCTCCTGCCGAACGTCGATCGACGTTCGGCACAGTTCTCGATCCTGACACCGATGTCGTTTTATCCAGCGGCACGCGAAGGTGACACCGAGGTGGTCATTCTCTACAAGGTATTGACGAATTTGCGGAAAAACGTGCGTTCGCGGCGGCCATCAGCCGCCGTTCGTCCGTGCGATCTCGCGCGACCGCAGCGCAGAGCGATACCTCGCCTCCCGCCGTTTGTTCGTGATCCGGAAGTAAATGAGCGTTGAGGAGATGTCGCGATGGCCCAGCCAGTCCTGCACATCTGCAACATCCCAATTTGGCGTTCGCGAGATGAACGCCGATCGAATGCCGCAAGACGTGAACGTGTCGCCGATCGAATGGAAGATCGGCGGCCGTCGCGTAGGAGTGGAACAGACGGTTGATCTCCCCGCCCGAAAGTGGCCTGTCGCTGTGGCGTCGACTGCGCAGCAGGTACGGTGAGCCATCCGGCCGCTCGCGGAGGTACAGCGCGAGCAGTTCCTTACTTCGCGGATGGAGAGGGTAGGAGCCGACGAGCCCGTGCTTTCGGCGTGCGATCCAGACCTTGCCGTGTCGCATGTGATCGACCTTGAGGAGTCCGGCTTCGCTGCGACGCAAGCCATGCCGGTAGTCGAGATCAAAGAGTAGAAGATCGCGGCGGATGATCGGCTCGCCAGGACGCGAATATCTTTCGATCAATTTCGCGACTCTGAGATTCCAGTCGAACAGCGCGCCTCGGGCACTCCCTTGGAGTATCTTTCGAGCAGTGAAGGGGTTAGCCGCGCCGGATGGTCAAGCGGCACGCGCTCCGGCCGAGGCTTCCCAAGCTCTTGGTCGCGGGTTCGAATCCCGTCGCCCGCTCCAATTGATCACGGTGTTCGCGCGGCCGCATACGCCTGCATGGATTGTAATTTAGACTTACAATCCATGCATGATCCCGCGAGTCCTCACGGCCCGGCTGAAGGAGGCGGCGGCGCAGTTGCCCGTCGTCACCCTCACCGGGCCGCGACAGTCCGGCAAGACCACCTTGTGCCGGGCGGCGTTCCCCGGGAAGAAGTACGTCAATCTCGAGCCCCTTGACACGCGCGAACTTGCGCGCAGCGATCCTCGCGGATTTCTCGCCGAGCACGCGGCGGGCGCCATTCTCGACGAGATCCAGAACGTCCCGGAGCTGCTCAGCTACATCCAGGCCGACGTCGATGAGGATCCATCGCCCGGCCGTTTCATCCTCACAGGCTCCCAGCAGCTCGCCGCGAATCGCGCCATCGGCCAGACGCTCGCGGGCCGGACGGCAATTTTGCATCTCCTCCCTTTCTCGCTCGACGAACGGCGTCAGAGCGAAGATTGGCAGGAGGACCTATGGCTCGACGTCGTTCGCGGAGCGTATCCGCGGGTGTATGACCGCCATCTCGATCCGGCGCGCTGGTACGCCGACTACATGACGACGTACGTGGAACGCGACGTCAGCCAGGTGAAAGAGATCGGCGATCTGCGTGCCTTCCGGACCTTCATCACCCTGGCCGCCGGCCGGACCGCGCAGGAGATCAACCTCTCCTCCCTCGGCGGAGACGCCGGCGTTTCTCACAACACCGCGCGAGCATGGCTCGGCATCCTGGAAGCGAGTTTCATCACGAGCGTCGTCCCCGCGTGGCATCGCAACGTGCGGAAGCAGATCATCAAGGCCCCGAAACTCCACTTCCTCGACACGGGCGTCGCCTGCAGTCTCCTCGGAATCCGCGATGCGGATCAATTGCGCGTCCATCCGCTGCGCGGCGCGTTGTTCGAGAGCTGGGTCGCCGGAGAAATCCTCAAGTCGCTGTTCCATCGAGGCCTTCAACCGGACCTCAGGCACTATCGGGAGTCGCGTGGAATCGAGATCGATCTCGTCCTGCAGCAGGCCGAGACGCTCCATCTCATCGAGTGCAAGTCCGGTGCGACCGCGCACCCGTCGTTCTTCGAGCCGCTTTCCGCGATGAGGAATCTTCCCGGCACGACTTCGTCAGCTCCCACGATCGCAGCAGCCCTCGTGTACGGCGGCAACGAGACCCAGGCCCGCCGCACGATTCCGTTCTACTCCTGGAGCGACGTCGACCGCCTGTGCCGCCGCATCGTCGGTTGAGCGGGAGGCTGTTACTCACGCCTTCTTCCGCGGCGGAATGGGACGGCCGTAATCGTTCAGGTAGGCCTGGCGCATCCGTTCGACGAGCGGGATGAGATCCGCGTGCTCAGGATCGCGCGCGAGCTCCTCGGCCGTGTAATAGACCTCCAGCGCCTGCTCCTCGAGCCGGGCGCGCTTCTGCTCGATGACCGCCGACAGGTCGTCGGCGAGCGATTGCAGGCCCTCCGCGACGGCGGCGTATTCGAAATCCTCGGCCGTCTCCAGCGGGAACCCGTCGAGCGCCGAGGTGCGGCCGTCGTGCGCAGGGCGCGGCGGGGCCTCGTCGATGTACGGAATCGACTTGCGCATCTCGGCGAGTTTGCGAAGGATCGGTTCCGCCTTCAGCTTCTTCGTGGATATCTTCGTGGACATGGGCGTTTTCCTTTCAAGGGACCGGGCGCACCGAAGTGCGCCCGGTCTGAACTACTTGTGCCGCGGGTTACGAATGCGGTTGCGGCTGGGGCTGCGGCTGCTTATCGGCCGCCTTGGTGCGCCGCCTGCTGAACTTGCGGACCTGACTCATCCGCTGCAGGTGCGGCAGCAGGTTCTCGTGCTCTTTCTGACGCACGAGCTGGCGGCTGACGTTGTACGCCTGCAGCACGGCCAGGCCGACGCGATGACGGCGGACGAGATTGGCCGCGGCGACGCCGTGGAACGTCGCGCGCAGCTCGCTCTCCGCCACCGCCCAGCGCGCGATCTCATCCTCGGCCTGATGCAGGTCCTCGGGCGTATTGCCGATAGCCTGTTGCACGACCGGCGACGCGCCGACCATGCCGATCCCCTCCCGCGCAAACTCGGGGTCCACTCTCGCGAGCCGCCGGAACTGCCTGATCTCGCGAGTATTCGACAACTGCACGAATTCCGGGATCTGCTGCCGCATGACACGCAGCTGTTCGACGACCTGCTCGGGCGTGAGCATCGGCGTATCGGTTGCCGCCTCCGTGGCGGTTTTGGTTGTGGAACTCCTGACAATGGACATGATTCTCTCTCCCGTCCCTTAGCGGGACCGTTGTGAATCGGCAACGCTGGCCCACCGCGGCGCCGATCCGGCCGATGATCCCCGAAGTCCGGAACCTCGGGAGCCTTACCGGCAACGCCAAGACAGCACGCTGCCGGTATACGCGGTAAGACAAGCGCTGGAGGAGCTCAGCTCAAACTCCACGTGGAGCGCGACGGCCATTACTCGAGCACTTGTCGCGGTCACGCCTGAATCGGGACGTACTAGGCTACCCGTCGGTAGGTGGTTCCAGAACCCTGCGCC